>Ga0160428_1001858_pt1 | contig 14361 bp, 16 predicted proteins | sample SolpanmetagenomM_FD_108198 | JGI IMG/M metagenome (GOLD analysis project Ga0160428, IMG submission 108198) | Solar panel surface microbial communities from Lawrence Berkeley National Laboratory, California, USA - M | ecosystem: Engineered > Built environment > Solar panel > Unclassified ... | reverse complement strand
CGGTAATGGAGTTTGAAGAAAGTTCAAAACCAAAAGCAACAAGGTCTAGAAAGAAAAAAGTCGAGGTGGATGATTCTTGTGTAGATTTCAATGATACATTGGTGCCTGTCAAATCGACAATGACACAAGTCGAGGCTCTTGATGCTGCTGAGACGGTGCAACGAGAAGCGTCGCCCGCTTTCGAAGATGTGGATGAAGCATCGAATAACAATCAAGCTCCAGAAGCCGAGACAAGCAAACCTGCAAAACCCGTCAAAAAGACCAAGGCCGCAGTCACAAAAGCGAAACCTGGGCGTAAGGCTACAAAACAAGCCGCTCCAGAGCAGAAAGAAACACAACCAATTTCACAACTCGAGGATATAAATGAGAATATGGTTGTTCATAACGAATTGCCAGTGCAGCGACGAGTAGAAGTTGATATACAAACTCGGGCTGATAGAGGACTTGATCGTGACAATTCTGATACCGAAAATGTTCCGCCAGTCGGGGTTTCTGTTCTACCCGGAAAGCAAAAGCCGAAACAAGATAATACTCTCACAACGACAATTAAAATACCAGTGGCCACTGGAACACCTCAAAGGTCGCCAACCAAAGATTTACCACAACAATTGACCCAAATAACGAGCACTTCTACATGGTCTCCAATCAAACTCGAAACGATATTTCTACCTACCTCTGACAATGAAACTATTGAAAGCGGCAATGCTAACTTGCTGGACAAGCTTGCTATGGCTAATAGTCGATTGTCAAGCCCAGAAAAGGGCATGACCGTCGAACAATGGCTAAGACATCAAGCATCAAAGTACGAAGATAGACTGAAACATGAATGCGAGAAGATGGTTTGGGAGTTTGAGCGTCAAGGATCATTAGCTCTTAAAGTTGCTGAAAACATTATTGTGAGCAAATAATTGGTCAACACCGGTATATGACCTGTATGAATGGTGGGGTTTATTGAATGTATTTTTTGTATCATCTATAGCTTATTATTGCATAGCGAATTCTTCTGTCTACATCGTACATCATCTTTCTACTACCGCCACGCCACTATATGTGATTATGACGACGTCACCTACGATATGATTCGGCAAGACTTGCCATATATTTCCCCGCAATTTGAAACATGTATGTAATAGTAGATAATGATCACTTCACTTATCAATGTATACATCACTATACACTCCGTGAAAAGAAGGTTATGGCATCAAAGGCTGACATTGTAGCTTCCTTCATAGGAGATGCTCCCCCGGGACAGGTATTGTCAACCATAAGTACCATATATGGGTTGCTAGTAGCTGAATCATAAATTCTAGCTTTCAAATATACTCGACGGTAATTGGGATCTGTCAATTGCTAGAAATATCCGAAATCTGATGAATGTCCTCGTTAGACATAAAAGCACTAACGCCGAACGATCCACAATTGGTTCAAGGTCTTTCATCTGCCTTTCGAAAGTACAATGAAGAACAATTTGCCGTTGCGGAACTGCCGGAAACACAAGATCCAGTTTGTCATTTTCAAGCAGGATAAGTAATGGATTTTCAAGCTAATAGCAGTGGATTATAGGTTATAATATGTAGTCATAACTCACTTGATCCTCTCACATCCGATTCTTCTTCATCGACATACTACGATCCTCTAACTTCAAAAGCATTCACTTATGATCACACCACACAATCAGTCATAATAAACTCGATCAAATCTCACAATGCCTCAGTTGCAAATCAAAACTTACTCACTATATTATCCACAACTCTGCAAACCTATACAAAAGAACATCAACCAGCGTCGTTATCTTCACGGGCTGTAGGAGTTTTCCCATCATCCTCCTTTTCAACTTCCGGACAGACAGATGATATAGTTCTATTGACAGTATCAAATCGCTACTCGCTTGCCAACTTCTGGTCTGGTCGATGGAGATCATCATATACCTTTTCTCCTTCGACAGCAACTGTAAAAGGTTGGATCAAAGTAGATGTTCATTATTTCGAAGATGGAAACGTGAGAATGACGACTAGAAAAGACGTAGAGTTTAGTGTCGCAGGAGATAAAGATAAAGATGAGAAACAAATCTTAGCGGAGAAGATCGTCAAAGGTATCGCATTAGAAGAGAAGAAATATCAAGAGGAAGTGTACAAGACTTTGACGAGGCTAAATGAAGATATATTCAAGGGACTGAGGCGACAGTTGCCCGTGACGAGACAGAGAGTTGATTGGGCCAAAGTGGGAGGATATAGAGTAGGTTCTATCATATATAAAAATAAATGCATAGATACTAACGTACATAATCTACAGGTTGGACAAGATATCGGCGGCAGTAGCTCTCACAAGCGGTAAAACATGTCCATATATTCATTTCATAGCTATCACTATTGCAGATGGATTGGTCTCAGAGTGTTCCGTCATTCGGGCCGATACGCTTTGCAGCCTATCATTGAAATACACCCGCCTGATATCATCCAAGGGACTGTCTCAAGTAAGGCACAATCATTGCAAGTACAACAATCTCATGCACATCTTCTATTCTATTTCATGTACGTCATTTCCCCTAGTGCCTCGGACCCATTAATTTAAAATTTCGCCGAGATCATCAAGAAACTACAATTAGGTTCGCCGGGCTACAGCTTCGCTATAGATCCATCAATATTTTGAAACATGACATGTGCTTAAAGGCCCGATTTTGAACTCTATACGATTATAGAGTTTATAAATGCACTCAGCCTTGTCTAAAAATAACAAATTGATAATAAGCTTTGCCATTTATTGTCCATTACTAATTACTAGCGAAGGGTTTGACAAATACTACAAAGGTATTTGACACGTTAGTCGATTTCATTTTGTATTAGATCATGGAGTACTAAAGTCACTGAGGTTCTAGATTACTATACTGATGAAGTACAAGAAACACCCTTACATGCAATAGCAATGGTATCGCCAAGGGTCAGAAGCTTTTGACATCTGCTCAAGACCGTCGCGCGCCCTCGGCGTGATTAGAAACAAAAGAGCCTAAACTTGTTTCGTCCGCAAACTCGAATTATTTTTGACGAGAATATTATGCTTTTTGATATAAAGTTTCGCGGAGGACGGATTTGATGGTGAGCTTTTCAGAACAACTATGGCCAAGGCTGCAAGTCTGATATGTGAGAATTCCTACTTAAGTATCGTCGATTTCCCTCTTCTTTCATAAGACTCACACATACCTTGTTGATTTCTTCCTTGACTTTTAGCTCGAGATTATACCTTAGATAAGCAGGATGGCGGATAGAACTACCGAACCGCATCTTCCAAGACGTGGTAAGTCTGCCCATTACCCATTCTGTCGACCACGTCAGAACTAAGTATTTTATAGTCCTCAAAATCCCTTACGATCTCGTAATTTCGGCTCTCCGCGGCGCTATGAGATCTCATGCTCTTGAGGCAGAGTCTAATCGAGTGTACGATTTTTGGGTTATGAAGGAAGCAAATTGGGCCACGAACGAGAAAGAGTACAACAAATCGCAGAATCGGTCCATCAGGATTCATTCTAATGATGAAGCGTCTTTGGAATCCAAAATTGGAGAGGAGGTTTTACGTGAAGCTGACTGTATTCTTCGCCTTCTGGATTTTTCCGAGGAAAATCCAAAAATCCATAATACGCTGATGACAAGAGAACGAGATTTTGAAGGAACCGTCGGTAGAATCATATCAGATCATTACATGCCATATGGCGGGACAGTTGGGCGCATAAAATTGCCATTGAATCTTACTTTGGAATTTGGTGATGAGTACAACAATACTGGGTTTATACGTCCTATGCCACGGAAAGATGCCGAATCTGAATTGCAAGAGCCAAACCCCCTCAAGTCGACCGGGTCAACAGCTATGACAACTAAATCTGTAGTCGGAAGCAAAGCAACGGCATTGAGAGATCTCTTCAAAAGAAACAAAAATAACCAACATCCTGAATAAGTCGCTCACATGTATCTTTATTTATAATCTCATGCTTATAGCTTTGCTGGTATTCCTATTACTATACTCGATACAAGTACATTTGCATAACATTGATAAATCCCCTTTTGTGTACTTTCATAATCATTGCAACGTATTACATATATACTTTCTCAAGCAGTTCTTCTAACTATAAACATTCCCACCTCTACTCCTTCTATCGGTTCTCTTCCCTTTTCATACGGTCTAGTAGCCACACCGTCTAGGATTCCATGTATCAGACTCGTCGGCGTAAAACCCGACTGCTCAGCCATACTCAACCCACTTCCTCTGGTCGCCGAACCGCCAAAATATCTCATTACCGTATCTTTAACCCTCGTCTTTTCCTGCTTGATCCACCATTTATCAGCCCATATGCCCCTTTCTAACTTTACTTTATACGTCGTGGCTAGTTCTAAAACGTAGTTCGCTTTACGAGCCTGGAAGAGACTAGATACCGTATTGGAAGTGCTGAGTTCTTTACATAATCCAACGAGACCGGCTTGGAGGTCTTGGAACGATAGCATGGATTCTACGGCTGGACTCGAACCGAGTTGGGAGGCAAGGTCGTAGGGTAATTGATGGATCGTCTGCATTGATCTGAGAAGAGGATCGAGGACCGGACCGAGATATTGTCTAGAGAAGACCTCGGCACCTGTTTTTGTAGGGTAAATAAAGAGTAGAGAACCGTTGTCGGGGGATAATTCTAGTAAACGATCGACGAGGAGGGAGCGACCGTCTATTTTGAACATTTCGGAGAATTCCTTTGTGTTTGACGGCGGGATATAACGTTCCAAAACAGAGACGGAAATTGTAGCAGGCGGGACAATGGGATGTGGTGTTTTGGGCATCGAGGTGAGATTGTCTTGATAGTCAAGTACGGGAACGGCGCTGTCAAATGTTTTGGAAGTGAAATAATCATTCCCATCGAGTGGTAGACCGGGTGTATTGGGAGGTGAAGTTGGCAAGTCTCCCATGTTGAATCGTCCTGGAACTGCGTGAAAGACATTTATCCAACAAAGAGGACTGCTCGGAGTATCGGTTTGTAAAGAATTTATGAGAAAAGGAAAGGCAAAGCCTGTGGGGGACGGACATGGTAGTGCATGGGACAAGACTCGTATGGGATTCGTTTTGACTTCTGCTGTTCGTAAATTCGTTACTACAAACAACAAGAGAAGTTAGTCATCGTTGAGAATATATTACGACTGGAAAACATACATATCATAGTTGCGGCATCATCCAACCATATCGATCTCGCTTGATCAGACCTCGTACGTTGTACTTGAAATCTAGGTAGATTTGTAGAGGTTGTAGGTGCATGTATTTCTAAAGGTGTATTGGAAGCTGAAGACAGAGTTGTAGGAGCAATAGGAGTTGATTGTCTTTCATCATTCATCTGTACTATATCATCGTCACCAAGTTTCCTAGCCAAAGAGTCCCATAATATTTCCGGTCCGTCTTCTGGAGGTGTAATCGTCTCAAAACTATGCATTTTTTGTTGAATAGATGAAGATATTACATTGGGAGTTCCTAAAGAAGAAGCTCTGATCGTTCGTGCTCCTACAGGAAGGGGTGATACAACAGGAAGAAGATATTTCATGTTTGCAGCCACATCTACAGGCACAGCATCTGATGATATTTGTCGTAAAGGTGACATTCGTGATGTTGGAGCGACTTGTCCATGAGGTCGATCTGGATGTGGATTCGCTATACCCAAAGTCTCGAAAGATGGTAATCGTAACCCAGTTGCAGCATTAAATTTTGTTGTGGGTGTTTCTATTGGAAAAGTCGGGGCTACAATAGGCGCAACAGGAGCAACATTTGTCCCCACCAATGAATCCATCGAAGGTAATGGCATATTCTCGAGCGGTGGTGTCGTTACAGGTTCTTCAAAGGACAAGACTTGTGGTAAGGGTCCTGATAATATATCTTCCAAGGGATCGGTTAGGTTTTGTGAAGGAAGAGGTGTTATAGTCCGAAAACTATCAGCCCTTTCAAGCGACATTGGCGCATTTAATTCGCATCTTCGTATCCTTTCAAGCGCAGCATCTGAACGCCCTACAGCACTTGAACCCGCATACTGCGGCATCTGGGGTTGTCAATTTGTAAGTGAGACAAGGAAGTTTTGGGTGGTCGGCGGTCAACAGAAAAATGTCCGACTATGCTAATTTTGGTTCAGGTCAAGCCACAGAATCGATAACGCGCCGAATTCGACCAATCAGAAAACGTTGATCCGAACAGACAATGAAGGCTTGATACGATAAGCTATTCCGAGATCCCTGCGTATTTCGACTGAGCTGAGCGAGTGAATGATCGAGAGTGATGAAAAGAGTGTTAAAGACGATACTATACAAACAACCAAGATTCCTGCAAAGACAGAAACGAAACTGATCGACAAGTGTAAAAAGCAGATAAAAATATCAAATTAAACTCGGCTCTACCAAATGTGCAAACCCCCCCTGGTTCCAAGTTTTGGTCGAAAAGCCGTTTTGCCGAACTCTGGCCGGCAAATAAGGTTGTTCTAGAATGCGGCTCAACTACTTCTGACCCCATAATAATAAAAGCCTATACCGTGATAAAATACAATTTCTGCTTGGGAAAAGTGCTGTCATGTCTTGGCGTATTCTGTAGTACAGTCGTCGTGCAGTCTATGATTTGCGTTATGAGCTCAAAATCTACCCTCGAATTGCAGAGAATACTCTATGACTGGCGACTTATTTAGTACGAGCCGAAGATCTACACACTAAGATGACCTTGACGAAATCACAAAAATTACACAATCTACACTTTATTATGACATGTCCTAACCTTTTCGATAATGACAATGGATGTTTGATTAATGTAAAGTATACAATCTGTGATAGTAAAATTGCTAGCTCATACAAGTATATCACTCGCTGCACCTTGAGAGGCATAAAATCAAGCTCATCTATCACTTGACATTGAAGAAACTGAAAAGGCCGGTCCGTCAAGCGTTTCAAGTATGAATCGCTCGAGTTCAAATCTACGTACTGTACGTATATATCTTGAATAATGAGCATTATTGTTGGCTGGAGCATAAAACGTTAAAATACGTTTGAACGGGTAACGGTTGACTTCTAAGCAACGATATACTGTATCAAAAACAAAGCAGTTTGACTGATTCTACAAACGTCAAGAAATCGCTTATGGAAAATATTTGAGAAGAAATTGGCCTTGTAAGTATCAACTTGTGAATGATAGTTGAATAGCAAGAAATATTCAAGCGTAATATTCTCTGCTAAATTGGGCATATAGGTAAGCTATTGGTGGCGTTATAAGCGACAGGTATACTTGTTCAAAGTATAAAAGATAATACCGATTTTTAGCACAATCGAAGCTGTCAACTTTAATTCTCGGTCAAAAAGATTGCCTGGCAACTAGACAATGCGTTACGCAACCGTTGCAAATACCTGCAAAGATAGGTATTGACTCTGTAAGTTCCATTGAATTGAATCTACAATATATCGTCATTCGTTTATTTTCATATCTTCAATCATAACTTGTGAACATTCGAGGTTATCCATCATTAAACACAAATCGCATTCTGTGAATAGTTTTCAAAATGGCGCACATGGCGCATTTGGCCAGCAGGCTTTCGACTGCCACAATATCATCAGAAAAAAGTAAAAGATGGTCGATGCCATCATTACAAAACTTTGACCTCAATACGGCCACAGGACCTAGCAGCGGTCAATTCCCGCAAGAAGAGGAGGATGATACACCCCGTCAGAAATCATTATCGATCAACAGACCTGCAAGAATCTCACGAGGAGCATCAATAACTGGTACATCGTTTGGCAAGCCGGATTTCGGGGCTCCACCCGCATCAACACCATCTACAGTCGAAAGGAGAGCATCTAAACGCATATCCAGAATATCTAAACTATCCGATGTCAGTGAAGCTGAGAGTATAACCTCACGAGGAAGAGCCATGTCTGTTTCTGTTCCACCGGGCCCCTTGAGCGCTACAATAAATGAAGACACGGCTACTGAACTACCAATACCTACACCTGGATCAGGTTCGAAAAGAATGTCATTGTCTAGAAGAATGTCTAGTGTAGCGGATGATTTGGCACAAGATAGTGAGAGGAGAAGATCGAGAAGGATATCAATGATGTCTACGGCTAGTAGTGCACGAAAGTTAAGTGTTCAGAGTAGACTGAACGCCTGGCAACAAACTGCAGAACCGACGACAAAGGCAAAGACTTGGGATGAAGATTTCAGAAAACCCTCGAATTGGAATTCGCAAAGTAAGGGTATAAATACTGCGATATGTTGTGAGTTATTATTGCTCTAATATCATGATATAAAAGTGCAAATTATTGATATTATTACAGGCTATATCGCATTTTGTTATTGCTTCACCTTGACAATGTATGCAATGGCAACAAAAACTGACGTGCAAAAGCTAAGCTCAAACATGCTCGTCACTTTAATACCATACGCTATGTTCGCATTGGGATTCGTATTCGGTCCTATTTTTGCAAATCCTTTTATACAAGCTCATGGTCGGAAACATATATTCCTAATTACAATTCCGTTGTATGCTGTCTTTTTAATCGTTGGTGCTATAGTTAAAAATCTTGCTGTCATTGCGGTGTGTAGGTTTCTAGCTGCTTTCTTTGCTGGGCCTGGTCTGTTTATGAGTTATGGTATTATTTCTGATTTGTGGGTTCCTGGACATGAAACCTTTGGTGTAGCTACTTATGTACTATCTTTATGTACTGGCATTGCTGTAGGGTGAGTCTTTCATTAACCTGTAGAGAAGCTGAGATTATACTGATGATATATAAATATAGTCCCATAATTGGTGGGATAGTTGTACAAAAACAGAGTTGGAGATGGACACATTGGGTAGCCCTTTTCGCTACCGTAGTGTTACTTTTCTGTGCAGTCGGTATGAGAGAATCTCAACAGGCTGCAATCATCAGACGAGACAAGACGGTCGAACAGCTAGAGTTGGAATTGGCAGAACGTCGTGCTAACCGTGTGACAAAAGTTTCTAGTCGAATAACATATAATGGTAATATGTTGGTTGGAAGTACTTTACATATGATTCAAAGGTCGATGGCTTTGATGATGACTTTGATCTATCTTTCCTATACGTTGGGTATTTTATTCATGCTTCCAACCATCATACCGAGCATGTTTAGTAAAGATTACAATTCTAGCATATTGAGCCAAGGACTTCCTTTTGTAGGCGAAGTCATTGGAATAATCATCGCTTGTTTACTCATATATCTCATGGATCACTTTGTCTACAGTCCAAGAGTCAAGAGTTGGGAAGATCATCACGTCCTAATTGATGGAAAGAACAATTCATCTAACAATCAATCCACAAATTCTACAATTGCAGGTCCTACTCATGCGAGTTGGCGACGTGGACTTGCTGTATCAGGCAGCAAATTCAACTTTCGCGTATCTGTAGCATCTGTCTTGACGGAACACAGTGTTCCCCGTAACGATTCGGAAGCATCCACCCGCTCTAGAGGATTACGAAGTCTAAAACGTTCTTCAACAAGTTCTTTCCGCAAGAGTTCTTCCCGTCTACCAGCATTTTCTGAACGTAACATCAACATTGCCATAGCAGTGACTCGATTCTTGAACAGTCAACCAGAAAATCAGAACAAGAAAATCATTGTTGAGAGAGTAATGGTTGTTCTCAAACAAACAGATAGTTATACAAATATTTCCGAATCACTCAAATCTTTTGGTCTTGTGTTTGAAGAATCCCTTTTGGCAAAAGTCCTCGTTGATGCATTGAGCAAAGAAAAAGATGGATCTGAAATACGACTTTACAGATCCAGGTCTTTGCATCAATTAGCTGCTCAAGCCGCATTGATGGGAACAAGTGATGAAAATAGAACTGGTAGTACATTCGAAGATCTAGCGTCGCCTTCCTCCGAAACAAATTTTCCGCCTCTCAACGTCCAGACTGGCCAAGAGTCAAAAGATGAAGAGAGACTGGGTGATATAATGTTGAGTCAAATCCCCGCACCGCCTGCGAAATGGAGATGGCACGCTTCGTTACCAGCCAGTGTGATATTTCCCGCTGGATTGTTTGTTCTTGGATGGACAGCCGGTCATGGAGCGAGTTATATAGTTCCTTGTATTGGACTTGCACTTGTCGGTCTAGGTGGAGCGTTAATCTCGTTCTCGTCAATAGCTTATACTATGGAATTATTCCATCATAGTCATCGTGACGCCGCTGCTGCAGGATATGCACTTGTTGCAGGAACTTTTATCATGTCTACGGCGTTGACTTTTGCTGGATATGCTGCCGTTAATAATTTAGGATCTGGACCGGGTTTGTCAATCTTTGCCGGTATAGCTATTTTATTAGGGATAATACCGTGGTTGATAGCCTTGACTGGAAAACAAGAAACAACCATGCTTGAAGAAAAAGGTGTTTTACCAGAGGTGGATGAAAAGCAGGGAAATGATCAAGTGGTACAGATTAGAGAAGTGCCGGATAAGTATAGAAAGGGTAGTATATCTGGATTACCAGATTTACCTGAACAAGATCATTGATGTATTTGTTTTATTTTCTATTTCTATTCATTTCGATACCACATGTATACTATTTTTATTATAATTCAACTAGTAAAATTTACTTTCAAGCAATTCCATTCGCCCCACTGACATTGTGAAATAAACTCCCTCTTATAATTCATAAGCTGCGAACCGTAATATATACGGCCCTCTTTCAAGTTTTCTCTCCTGATACTCGACCGGAGCCTCTGCGACAGTTTTGAATCCTGCGTCTGCGTATAATTTGTACCCTTCTGGAGTAGAATTCAACGTGACAGCTTGACGCCGTTCATGTTTCTTGCTCGTTCGATACCATCGTCGAGTAAAAGTCTACCATAGCCGTGTTTTTGAGCAGAGCGATGCGTCGCGATCAAATCCAACTGATACTGCCCGTCCACGCCGTAGACGTTGTTGAAGTATTTGTTCTGATAAACGTATACGAGTTGACGACATGCGATTACAAACGGGGGATTACAGGGCATAGATCCGATTTTAGCATAGATTTCTTCTGGAGTGGGCATTGTTTCGTCTGCAGCTGTAGAGGCGTCTTCGAAACATAAAAATCAGACATTCATAAACGCTGGTTCATGTAAAGTGACATGGAAGGGAGGTATTGACGGGGAAATGTTTACCTCTTGGTTTGAGCCAGACAGAAGCGGATTCGATAACTTTTTCACCATCAGGGCGCGTTACTTCGAGGACATACACGTCGGCATTCCCGTCTTCTTGTTTTTTCAAATAACTCTCCGTGCGTGAATTTTGGGCGGCAGCGTGGACTTTTGTGCGATGTTCTTCAGGAAGAGTCAATCGGTCGGGACAGAGATGGTATCGGTTGACTGTTCCTTGAAACGCGTCGAAAAAGACTCGGGAAATACCATCAAAATCAGCTCTGGTTGCTACGCGGATGGTGACTCCTTTTGGTAATTGTGACGCCATCTTATTCTTCCTCTGCCGATAGAAATTACGATGTTTAGGAAGAACCCGATCGGACGGTAAGAAGATTACCTTGGAAAAAAATTCATCCTTTGACGCTATTTATAGAAACACGACAATCATATCATAAGATCGTAGACTATTACACACTGCTATATATTTGTCAAATCTCATCCCGTCGTTCGATTAGTAGTAAAGTCCTCTCATCATAATTTCTACCGTAACTCTCCGTGAAGCGCAGGAAAGTGATCTCGACGCCATAGCTCATGTCCGTGTGGATTCTTTTATAGATACATCCACCAATGCATACTTTTATCCTTATGGAACGGGTTCTTATACAGATCTACATGCATATTATCGCGCTCGAGAAGCTATAAATCTAGAATCTGCTAGTACGGGAGATCTGTCCGTCATTGTAGCAGAAATAACTTCCACAAACCACAGGCCTGAAGTCGTAGGGATGGGGAAATGGAAATGGCGCAGCTCCTCCCCAAATCCAAATGAAAGAAATACGTCACAGCTGTCTGTTACAGATATGAATGCTTTTAGCGGACTGACAGAAGAATAAAATACGACCATGACGACACGACGAGAGAGGTTTTTAGAAGTCATGGCGGAATCTATGAGGTGTGATTTCGACGACAAGTATGGCGAAAATGGATATGGATTTTTACGAACTCTATCTGTGGTGAGAGAATATCAAAGAAAGGGAATCGGGACGCTGATGGTGAAGTGGGGAATTGAAAAAGCTGAAGAAAAAGGACTTGGGGTCGTGACATTATGCGCTTCAGACGAGGGGTTGGAAATGTATAAAAGGTTGGGATTCGTGGTTGTTGGGAATGCAAAAGTAAAAGACGATGATGGGACGGAAATGAATACTTGGGTCATGGTACTTGATCTACAAAACGAGCAAGGTGGAAAGGCGATTACGAGTAACGAGATTGAGGATTCAGACCATGCTGATGTCAAGTCCTACGACATTCGAAAATAATTGAATCCATGTGAAAATCATGTAAAACGACAGACACTTTATGCGTTGTTGCGGACTTTTCATCTGCATAATCAAGTCATGCTCTTGTACGATTAATAACGTGAGTTTTCTTGTAAGTTGTGAAAAATGTCTATAGAAATTTAGCGTGACGAACTCGTAAAATCTGTTTCGAGACTGAACGACTGATATACTAAAAGATTTCCCTTATGCGAGTGGCGTATTGCCGTAATTTACATGCTTACACCCCAAAGTAATTGACGGCTCCCCTGGACAATATTCCCTCATTTGTCGACACAGGAGCGCGAGTCATGCACATGCGGGGGAGGATACCGCATCATTCTGGGCATCCAAGGACGCTCTCTAGACATATCATAATACCTCGAGTATGAGGCAATAAACCAACTGTGATACGATATGTATCGAGTGTATATTTGTTGATCAGAATATTTGCACCTGGAAAATAACACACTGCGTTACCTTACTGTAAACTTCAATCTTTCTTCGATTACCACAATTACGTCCTGTTTTACCGCAAGACCAATTACCAAGACCCTCACGGAAAACACTCTGGTACGGAGATCCTGCACTTTTCTCATTCCTACTTATAGACCACCATAGCATCGTTCACCTCGGCCCATTTGATTCTTTAATTAGCGTACATCTCTGTATCCCTACCACAAATTCAGCAATATGACAGGACCGTCTAACGTCACGATTCGTCACGCCAGACCTGATGAATTCGACGAGATCATAGCCTTGGACACGTCAGCATTTAGAGGGAGTCACATCACAATATACGTCTCCCCCTACGCGGCACAATATCCCGAAGACCGGCTCGCAGGCGTAAGGTCGCGGTATGGAAAGTACTTTACCACGGCTGCAGCGGGAGAGGCAGAGATTATAGTAGCTGAACTGGACTCTGGGGACGAAGTAGGAACGAGTAGGAGGATAGTAGGGATGGCTATGTGGAGTATTCCGAAATGTAAGCCTTTACCACGCCCAAAAGCAACTCTATGGGGATTAGAAAGGGAATGTTGATGTTCTGATTATGATCTAGGGATGAGAAAAGATTCGCCGTCTTCACTTGCCGAGTTCAAACCTGCCCAACTTTCATCGAGTATTCAAAGACGAGATCTTAATGATGACCATGGAGACGCGTTCGTCGCCGCGCTGGAAAGGGGTCGTCGTGAGATATTCGATGATCGATATGGAGGAGAAGGCGGCCATCCGCATCTTGAAATACTAATCGTCAGTCCTGATGTTCAAAGAAAAGGAATCGGTAGGATGTTGTGTAATTACAAGATTAACAACGTCAGGGACTGGAAATTGAATGCTAGTGCGAATGTCAGAGATGAGATTAAAGCCCTGACGTTATTTTCTTCACACGCTGGGTTTGGATTGTATTCTTCACTTGGATTCAAACAGATTGGAAAGATGCATGCTCAAGTCAAAGGTGATGATGAGTTTTTAGAAATGGCGGCCATGTCGTTAGAAGTATGACCCTTGTTTTACAGATTATATGTTGTGTAAATATCTACATTACTTTAAACATGACTTTTCGTTATTTCTGCGTAGGCTTGTCTCCAGATTTTACCATAGGATCATCATCTCCTTCAAGTATTATCTCATGACCAGATCCGTTTCTAACTTTATAACTAAATATACAACCGATACAAGATATCGCAGCTACAATCCACCATGCCATTCCTACCATCCCTCTCTCGAACCAAGTCCCGTACAGATTTCCCGATATCAACGGTCCCAAAGTTCGAAACGTGGCACTATTCGCTTGACCTAACCCGTGTATAGTTGCCAAAACGGACGGATGTGGTGAAGAGTTATTCACCAACATTATCGAGGCGGGAAGTGCAAACGTTCTAGCAGATACTTGTAACGCCAAGACTGCCACGATACCGAACCAT
>Ga0160428_1001857_pt1 | contig 14377 bp, 23 predicted proteins | sample SolpanmetagenomM_FD_108198 | JGI IMG/M metagenome (GOLD analysis project Ga0160428, IMG submission 108198) | Solar panel surface microbial communities from Lawrence Berkeley National Laboratory, California, USA - M | ecosystem: Engineered > Built environment > Solar panel > Unclassified ... | reverse complement strand
TCGACACGTCAAAAACAGCTCTTGTGATCGTCGACATGCAAAACATTTTTCTCTCGACGCCATATCGGGCTAGTCATGCTGGTCACATTGCGGAAAAAGTGCTCCTCGATGAGACCTTACCAACCGTGGGTTAGAAAAAAAACATGGGCATGCAAGTCATTTGGCTCAACTTCAGTTTTGACGAGAAAGATTTAGCCGTATTGTCACCAACAGTGGACCGCATCTTTGCATTCGACCGTCAGGGTAGACCCAGGTTCAAATATCGAATCAAAAATGAAATGGGATCAGTTAAGGTTAAGAATGGTAGTTATGTTGAGGGCGGACGCTTCCTAATGCAAGGCGCTTGGAATACCCAGCTGCATGGCCCTTTACGACAAGCCTACATGGATTCTCTCAGAAATTACACTCCAGCCGACAGACTCATATATAAACAGCGAATATCTGGCATATATGATGGCTTTCCTGATGTGACAGACTTCCTCAAGTCTCGTGGTATCCGAACCCTTCTATTCGCCGGCGTCAACACCGAATACTGCGTTATGGCTACGCTACAGGTGCAAATCTGAAGGGTTATGACACAATCATGTTGGACGACTGCTGTGGTAGTTCTCACGGCAATGCCGTTCATGAGCAGGCGACCAAAATGTGCATCAAGAAATGGGGGTTCCTTTCATCCAGCAGAAAACTAGCACATGCTGTAGCGAAACTTGCAAAAAGAAGTGATATGCCATACGGTACAAAATAGAGGCTTACTGAATTTCCCAAAATCAAAGTTGTATACATGAAGAAGATCTGGTGCGATCAGATTTCAGAATGGTAATATGGAGAGCTGTGCGATCCCCGGTTATTTGAACAAAATCAAAAGAGGTACCGTTGGAGATTAGGGTTATAATAATCACACAATCTCCTGTTTGAAAACAACGCACAGTACGGAGGAGGTTTATATTTGCTAGCCGCAGGATCCTCATATGTTGCTGAGAAGGCCAAGTAAACCAAACGACAGTCAAGCGAGTATTTCCGTAATAGTGAGTGGAGAATGAACCAATCATGTGATGCGGATTGAGTAGTGTACTCATTAGTGCATATATCGCGAATGATCAGGAAATATAGGCAAGGATGATCAAAGCGAGGAGAATTTCTAAGCGCAGCTGTATGACATTGTGCAGTACACTGTGTGATAATATCATTCTATCGAGGTTTATAATTACACCACCTTCTAAGGTTTTGCTTCAGCTGATTCATCCTTTTTCTCCTCTTCTGCTGCTGTAGAATTACTAGACTCATTTTGAGCAGCTTTGTTTTTGTAAACCATCTCGAAAAGTTTTAGACTTGCCTATGCATAGTGATCAATTAGCACAGGTTAGGCAATACTTGATGGATTTCGCATTACCTGTTGCAAATCATGTGTTTGTTTCTTGATCTCGGCTCCCTCTTCCGGTTTCTCTGCTATTGTCGTTCGTAGATCCTTGATGTGTGTTTGGATCTTTTCTAATTCCGCCTTGTCTAATTGGTCTTTGAAGTTTTCAATATGCTTTTCGGTATCTGTCATAACAGTTTCTGCGCTATTTGTCGCCTCGATTGCCTCTCTTCGAGCATTATCTGCATCTGCATGTTTCTCAGCTTCATTGACCATGTTTTGTATCTCTGCTTCGCTCAGCCCAGAAGAGGCTGTGATGGTGATGCTCTGATCTTTGTTCGTTGCGCGATCTTTCGCTCCGACGTTCACAATACCATCTGCATCGATATCGAATGTGACTTCAATTTGTGGGATACCACGTGGGGCAGGGGGTACGCCGGTCAAGTGGAAGTTGCCGAGCATTTTATTATCCTTTACTAGAGTTCTTTCACCCTGATATACTTTGATTTCGACTTGAGTTTGTCCGTCTGCTGCAGTAGTAAATACTTGTGATTTCTTGGTCGGTATTGTAGTGTTTCGTTTGATCAAGGGAGTCATCACACCTCCCAAGGTTTCAATCCCTAGTGATAATGGTGTTACATCAAGAAGGAGTAGACCCTCTACACCTCCGGACAAGACTCCACCCTGCGCGTATTGTGATTAGAATACACACTGATCTGATGATATTCTTGAGGTACCTGTATTGCAGCACCAACAGAAACAGCCTCATCTGGGTTGACGCTTTTTGCCGGTTCTCGTCCGAAGATCTTCTTAACTGTCTCTTGAACTTTTGGGACTCTTGACATTCCTCCAACAAGTATCACCTCCTGTATTTCTGATACAGCAACACCGGCATCAGCGATGGCCTTCTTGCAAGGCTCGATTGTACGCTCAATGAGTTTGGCCGTAAGCTGGTCGAATTGAGTTCGAGTCATCTTGAAATCAATGTGTTTGGGACCATTTGCATCGGCAGAGATGTATGGAAGGTTGATATCGGTCTATCGGACATCAGCCTACTTTCGGTAGTCACGGGCGTGGTCGCTTATTACCTGAAGTGATGATGAAAGTTCAACTTTGGCTTTTTCTGCGGCTTCTCTGACTCTCTGCAAGGCCATGGGATCCTTTGATAGATCAACTCCCTCTTTCTTCTTGAATTCATCGACTATGAATTTGACCAATAGATGATCAAAATCCTCCCCTCCGAGTTGCGTGTCTCCATTGGTCGCTTTCACCTCGAATACTCCGGCATTCAGCTCAAGAATCGAGACATCAAAAGTGCCACCTCCAAGATCATACACTGCGATGACTCGATCTTGATTCTTATCGAGACCGTATGCCAGAGCTGCAGCTGTAGGTTCGTTAATGACACGTTCCACGTTCAGACCAGCGATAGTCCCAGCATCTTTGGTAGCTTGACGCTGCGCATCGTTGCTTCAAAAGACATTAGCAACTTATTGTAATAACGTTGAAGGTGCTTACAAATATGCAGGCACAGTTACTACTGCATCTTTCACTGAGGTCCCCAAAAATCCTTCGGCAGTCTCCTTCATCTTGGTGAGTACGAAGGCGCCGATCTGGCTGGGGCTATACTTTTTGCCCTTAGCCTCAACCCAGGCATCTCCATTGGTATGTTTGACCACGGAATAGCTCAGATGTTTGCTCATTTCCTTGATAGAAGGATCATCGAATTTTCGTCCAATTAATCGCTTGGTAGCATATACGGTGTTTTGTGGGTTTACAACTGCTTGCCTTTTGGCTGGTTGACCTAAGAACAACAGATATCAGCATTTCGCTCTTTGAGAAATAGGCAGCTCAATTGGTGGGTGATTGAGATGCTTTTGTACGGTTCTGACTGACATGCCGCAGCTAAATCATTCTTGCCACCTCATATGCTGCGACAAACAAAACCATTGGGTCCCGACTGAACATTCTTCCTGTTCTGCTCTCGTAGCGATTCAACGCAAGTTGTGCTCTTCTTATTTTCCACTATAACGCTTTATGTACGGTTCTCTTCCATGCTTCTCTTCCTTTCATATTTTATGTGTTTGACTTTACCGACTAATAACTGTCCATCTGCCTTTGCGAATGCTACATAACTGGGTGTTGTTCTACTCCCTTCTGCATTTTCGATTACGCGAGGTGACTTTCCTTCCATTACAGTGACGCAAGAATTAGTCGTTCCTAAATCGATGCCAATGACTGGTCCTGATCTCTTCGATGCATATGTTCTTGATAAACGTAGGATCGATACCATTATGTTATGTTGTGTATAGTTTGTAAGTAAATAGATTGTTTGATTTCGTAAAGATGAATCTCGTAATATATGACGTTGTTGACGCGCAAAGGGAGCGGAGACAGAAAAAAGTTACAAAAAAACGAACAAAGGAGAGAGAGAAGAACAAAAGGAGAGAAGAACAAAAGGAGAGAAGAAGAAAAGAGAGAATTCTAGAGGATTCCAGATCTAGGACATACTCGAGTACCGTACTCGGAGTAGATGCTGAGTACATGGTAGGTCTGGTCTCGTGATAGGACTCACTCAGGCCAGCTAACTCCACCTTGAGTTGTTGTGTTGGACTCGTACTTGTACTTGAACGACATCATAGCAGTAGATATGTGTGTATAACATCATTCTCATAATACACAACCACGATCATCCATTTAGGAAATGCCATACTGATAATAAATAAAACATACTATCAAGCCAATACCATCATTTAGACATCGCTCAATACTCAAATCATTACAACCATTTCCTTAGGAGAATAATATTACCGATTACCTCGTATACTTGAAAATCAACTCAGACTAATGGAACACACTATGCATACGAGGAGGACATCACATCCACAAAGTATAAGTACACGAAGACTCTCCACTGCATCAACAAACCAGAGTATAGCCGGAAGAATAGTATTAGGTGAAGTCGTAAATGTCATTGGAGCATTGAGAAGAAATAATAGGTAAGAGGCTCATGCAGATTGTGGCCATAAGAGTGCTTTAGTTAGCTAGAGTCATCTCATCAGCAGCACGCGTCACATATATGAGATATCTGCAGCAGATCGAATTATACTCTCGCAAGTTCATCATGGTGTATGGTAATTCTTGCTCTAAAAGAACTTTTTGGGGGGGAGAGAATTGCCATACACGATCACAGACTCGCGGGATGAACGATCGTAGGACTAGGCAAGGTTGAAAATGTCACGCCGCGCCGATTACTCTTACTGAAGTACACAGCTGAAGTAGTGTGTACTAGATATAGGGATCTACCATCTGCTGACATTGCGAATCTTGTCAAAGCTGGACCGGGAGGATTGGGCACCTCTGATTGGTGGAATTTACTTGTACAAGCTGGAAGAAATAGCGGCCATTTTCATTTTTCTTCGAGCAATAACCCCCTCAATCACAATGGGGCAGGGGTTTCGCATACGCCTCAGCATTACAGCAACTCACCAGCCGCCAAAAGTCAAGCAGATCCCCTGATTCAGGGCCTGACGAATCTGGAATCGATCATAGTGAAAACAGATGGTAAGAAGCCGATTTGAAGATAAGTAAACACTCCTGCTGATCGTCTTTTGCTCGATAAGATTTTAGGCAGATCGAAGTGCTTACCTTGCTATACCCCTTCATGGAAATCATCAAATCAGGTGAAACAACTGGTCCAATGACTAATGCCGCTCTTACGAGTGTTGAGAAATTCATCAATTATAAGATTATCGGTATGACCTTCAATTCATCAACGTACATAAATTTTGACTTTTGTTCAAGATGTAACCACTAAGAATGCACCACAGGCTATTGCTGCAATCGTGAATGCAGTAACTCAATGCAAATTTGAAGCTACCGATGCAGTCACCGATGAGATTGTATTGTTGCAAATTCTTAGCGTGCTCAGGACTGCATTGCAATCAGGCCTCGGTGCTCTTTTGACAGACGAGATGATCTGTTGCATAATGGAGACGGGATTCTCAATGTGTTTTCAAATGCGGTTCTCTGGTGCAGAAATTGATTTTCTGTAAAGATAAGCTCTGATATACATAATGTAGATCTTCTGAGAAAGGCAGCTGAGAAGACTGTCATTGACATGGTGCATATCCTCTTGCGGAAGTAAAATCGTCCCTGCTAAACAGCCTACATCCGCTAAATTTTTCTTACCATCCTTATAGACTCAATGAACTCGAAGCAAAAGATGATGAGTTTTATCTCAATTCAATCTCAATGGACCCAAGTCTTCCAAGCCCGGCCCCGGAATCACTATCTCTGCATATTGAGACGCATGAAGAAGATGCACAGACTGTCATGATTAGTCCGCCTGAGCCGTCTGGAGCACCCCCTCAAAGTCCACCAGTGATAGCTTGTAAGACACAACTTTATTTTAGCATGCCGCTATATCTGGTCTAATAAGTAAAACTCAGTGAATGCTCCAGGCCGGCCGTACGGACTGCCTGCGTTTCGTGAATTGCTCCGCTTTCTTGTTAGCTTGCTCAATGCGACCGACACACATAATAATGATACTACCAGAGCACTAGGTCTCAATATTCTGAATATCATCCTCGAGGTGTCTGGGAAGTCCATCCCCAAATTTCCTACTCTGAAAGAAATTATTAGCCATGACGGTTGTAAGCATTTGATTCAGGTAATCGAGCCTTGTGAATGTACATTTCTGCACAATCTGACACCTTTCTCGATAGCTCATCAAGGTTAGCGAAGCAACCATTCTACCACTAGCAATACGAGCATCATTAGCGCTCTTTTCCACTATGGGCAGCTCATTGAAACACCAATTCGAATTCTTCCTCAAGTATCTTATTGAACGTTTGCAGCCTAGCCCTCAAGAAGATAAGCAAGAGGACTCATCAGGCGCAAGGATAGGACGCAGAATCGCATATAAGGGGACAAATCTCGATGAAAGGGAAGTTCTACTAGGAGCACTAATCCAATTTGTGGGCGATCCCTCATTCATGATCAATGTATATGTCAATTATGATTGTGATCTGCATAGCGAAAACATATTTGAGGGAATAATAGATGTCTTTGCAAAGGTATGCTGATTAGATCTCATCTTGTTGATGGCGTGACTAACATAGACTATACACAGAATACCGAATTCTCTCCTCATGGACCGGCCTTACTGCAACATCTAGCTCTAGACGGTTTACTCTTGGTCATAAAGCAATTGATGACTCTTTCCACGGTACACAATACATGACTGACTCCATGAATTATCTCATAAGCCTTTAGAGCCCTGCCATGCCTTCTCAGCCGATCTCGGTAGGGTTCAAGCCGAACATTTTGGTAATTAAACGAGCTTACCTCGAGGTACAGGCACGCGACAATAAAGTTGAGATCCCCTCCCCGTCTACACTCCACACGAGGAGACAACAAAAAGCTCTCATGTTTGAAGGCGCTGCTAAATTCAACAAAAATCCCAAAGAAGGTATCAAGTTCATGCAAGGTAAACCCTTTATGCTTCATGTGAATTGCGAGATGTGTCTAAGCTTAGACATAGAGAGTGGAATACTACCAGTTCCCTGTGATCCTACTAGTCTTGCAAAGTTTCTGAAGTCTACACCGAAACTTAGCAAAAAATGGATCGGCGAGTATTTGGGTCGACCGGATAATGTCGAAGTATTAAAACAATTCATTGGCTTATTCGATTTCAGGGGTGTAAGACATTCTGACTGATATACAGTATACGTCTGAGTAAAGACTCCTGACAGAAAAGGATTGATGAAGGTCTTCGCATGCTCCTGGAAGCCTTTCGATTACCGGGAGAAGCCCAACAGATTGCCCGGGTTGTAGAACACTTCTCAAATGATTACTTCCTAGCGACTCGTATGTATCTTCAAGGCACAGACTAAGCTTTGAAAACAAAATTAAGATGTTCCCGTACTTCTAGAGCAAGATGAATGTCCTTTCCGCAGCGCCGATGCTGCATACGTCCTGTCTTACAGCATCATTATGCTGAATACAGATCAGCACAATCCGCAGGTCAAGGTAAGGCTGAATCCTGGTTTGTTGTTTAGTATTGTATGGTTAAAATGCACTAGACGAGGATGAATGTTGAGCAATTCTGTAAGAATAACAGAGGTCTGAATGATGGCCAAGACTTCAGTACCGAATATTTATCCATCATATATCGTACAATAAGAGAAGATGAGATCCTGATGCCGGAAGAGCATGAAGGAGATTTAGGATATCAATATCAATGGACGGAACTGATCAAACGTTCAAACAAAGACAATACTTGGTACGAGTGCAGCGTCTCACTACCTGAAGGCTCGCAACTCGCGAAAGCATACGATCGAGATATATTTGAGATAATTTGGAGATCCACAGTTCCTGCTTTAATAAATGGTAAGCATAAACTCTCCTTTAATCTGCTCAGCTAACAGTATCGACCAGTCTTCGAACTATCTGAAGATGAAGTGCTCTTATTAAAACCGCTTTCTGGACTATATCAAATGGCTCAACTTTCAGCCATTCACCATAATAGCCATGTAATGCATATGATACTTGCAGCGCTTGGCAAATTCAGTTCCTTACCCGGTCTTCATAAAATGCAACAAGTTGACAGTCGCGGAGTAAACAGTGCTCATCAAATCTATCCAGGTCGTAGCTTCGGTGTGAAATTCGGAAGTACGCCCAAAGCTCAGGTATCGGCCTTCATCATGTTCTCGGTGGCAACACATTGTGGTGCCGCGATCTACGAAGACTGGAAAATAGTAAACATCGCCTCAATTGTCTTTGATTGGACTGACAGTGTGAAGCTGATAGAGAGCATACAAGCAATCTATAACAATGGTCTTTTAGTAGAGTGCCCACCGATGGCTCGAGACTTCCGTTTTGGATTGGTTCCATTACCCAGTACATACCTAGAATTTGAGCTGACAACATGATATTAACATGATTACAGAAGCGCACACCGCAAGAATTGATGAGTCTAGACAGAATTCAAGCATTTTCTCAGCGATTTCTTATCTCCTTGCTGGATCTGACAGCAATAAAGAAGATTTATCAAAAGAAAGCATGGAAGCAGATCACTTGACTCGCGAATGCATCAAAGTCTGCAAAGTGCAAGATATATTTATTCAAAGCGAGTAAAATATACACAAATTACATCGAGACAACATTACTGACTAACGATGTGTGATAGCAAATTACCGGAGCCAGCACTCAAACATCTTTTCAAGCTGATAGCTAAGATCAACGAAGATGAGTTGCCTCCGTTTCCTCTTGTGGATGGCAGGCAAAGTCCTGCTAATAACGCTTCCAATGCAAGCCCAACTGGCGCATATCAGAAGCTGGATGAAGACAGTGCCATCTTCTGGCTCGAAATGTATGCGCATCTAACTATTGCTAACCAAAATCGGGTTGCGTGGTGTTGGTAATATCATATAGGTACAAACCCCGTTTTTCAAATCTAAGTTCATATCTAGGGAGGCTTTCAACGTGCATGTTCGCGATATCCTTCGCATTCCTAAGGGCTACATTGTATTGCGTGAGCGAGCTGCGTCGCATCTCATCGCTTGCTGTATAGCGCCATCCTTGGTCTGTGCTCTACAGAATCTCTTCAGAATTTCTCCTGACAACCTCGTAGAACTGTGACTCAGTGCTTGAGAACACTTTGCAAACCCTAAGGGAATTAAGACCTGAGTCATTGCATCCCGTTGCAGCAGTTGTAGCAGCAGGTACAAAAGAGCTTATCAAAGCACGACCTAATATCCTAAGGTATATTCTCCAACCTGCACCTACATGTTATAAGGCCTGATCGCAAGGAGAGCAGGCCAAAAGCTGAACGCATCCATATCGTCGACCTTCTCAAAAGTTGTATTCTTCAAACGAGTGCCGCCGCTTACTGTTTCGAATGTGCAGAAGTTATGGTTGTTGATCCGGAACTCTGCACTAGTAAATTACCAGAGTACGTCCAATTGCTGGGCTATTTCCCGTTTGCTATAGTGAATTCTACGCAAACGGCAAGTCCAAGAACAGACTCGAAGAGCCCTGCAATATCCAGGTACTAAGTGAATCTGAACAAATGATACGCAAACGAATATTGATAAACATAATAGTAAAATTGATGCTGTGGACAGAGGAATTCAAGCTCTCGATAAGCTGTTTTCGATATGTTCCAGGCTGACATCGATAATCGAAATAGAGCATAAGCAGGAACGAATACCGCTAGACGATTTATGGAGATCGGCCTGGATGCCTGTGTTGGAAACCTTGTCACAACAATGTTGTCACCCAATGAGGGATATCCGACAACATGCATTCACACTGTTACAAAAAGCGCTTTTGTTGCCAGATTTTGGTCATAATGTGGACTTATTCCTGGCACAATCGAATGCATTCAATCTGATCTTATTTCCGTTGCTTGAAGAATTCTTGAAATCTCAAACGGTCATCGATGCAAATGGGCTTGACGAAAGCCGCATGAGAGCTTGCGCAATGTTGTGTCGCCAATTCCTCCAATATCTGGCCGGGGTCTGCACCGCATCACCCCATCTCGATAGCCAGTACTGGAGTTCGCATCCCGAAGAAGAGCGAGTTATGTCTGATCTCTGGTCCAGAGTCCTGGAGTACCTCGAAAGATACATGGAAACTAGCAATAGCAATGACTTTTTGGTAACTTTCAGTGTTCTGAGCATCATACTCTTTATTGAATCGGCGCTGAACAGAAAGAGGTCGTTCCAGAGTCGCTCAAGAATATGCTACTTGTGCTGAAATCTTATGGCTTCTTCGCCGTTCGAGAAATTGGCATACAGGAAGCGGAAGTAAGCCCTTCGGCGCAATTCCAGGAGCTATTATACAATATTAGCACATTCGATCCACAGTATAATAGTCTATGGGATTGGACATGGACACAAGTGAATAGATTCCTTCCAAATCTGGAAAGAGACGGTCTCACAGGCGATCGTCATATTCGCGCTGAAAGTCCTCTGCGAAAAAGTTCGACTTCAAAAGCTGTCTCACCGACCAGAGTCTCTGCAAGCGAAGTCTTGAATGAGAGTGAAACGAAGGCCGATGACAATGTAGCGCTTGTGGAGCCGACTAATGGTACAATCGAAGAATCACCAAGCACAAATCCACCTACCTCGCCAGGCAAAAGCTTATCACTGTAAACTCTATGCTGACCAAGGCCAAATTCGAGCCATCAAATCATCATGTTACAATAGGCGCGCGATGATTGAAGACGAAGTAGACTAGTGCAAACAGCTAATGTCGATTAAAAGATCAGAATCAGCAATACTTAGATCATCAATTTGTGAAGACTGCCAGCATCTAATTGGCTGGCAATCTTTTCTATATCTCTCAATTGATATGTGGCAGAATCAGCTTGGAGCCAAAGTCGATTACACATTGAGTCTACTCTTACAAGCAAACAGCGATCAAGAACCATCGCCACTGAGCATGGAACATCATCGATGCCACTCTCCTTCACCCAGAGTACCAGTTCGGGCACGCCAGCCAAAATGCTTCTCTGGCGACACCTCTCGAAGCGAATCAGCAGAACTTCTCCGTAAATGCTGTCTTCCAGGTGTGAGTAGATTGTCAGGAACACTTTGTCTGCGAATGGAGAATACGCGACCCAAGGACTCTGCCGCAACGAGTCACAACTTTGCAGACAATAGAGGCTTAGGCATATCACTATCTAAGACTCGACGAAGATCCTTCAGCGATGATTCAATATTCATCTTGAGTTCTGCGTTGCGCATTGTCTTGATTGAAGCGATATTGAAGTGAATACTTCGGTCTTTCAGCATATAGGCGATACCATATCCATCCGGTACTACTTCTCCCCATCCCCAACCATCAAAACTCTCTGTAGGAATCTGACTGGTGGACAACTTCCAGTGACAAGACAATGCATAGGATGGGTCGGTATACAGACTTGGCAAAGACTCCTTTGGCTCGAGTAGCATCTTTAGGCCAAGTAGATGACGATCGACACCTTTACCCTCAAGGGCGTTTGCCATATACGATGACTGGGCTTTCATCGCCTTCCTAGCAAGCTCGACCTTGACCTCGTCCTTTGTATGAACATTTAGCTCGATATTTTAGTCTAATAAAGGGCGCACTCACCGAGACTCCCTGCTTGTCGAAATTGCTCACGAAATCAACACTCTCAATGCTGACCGATCGACAAGTCTCTGTTCTTCCATGACGGAATCGGCGAGTTGCCCCGGACTCATAGGTTGCTCCCACAGTTCCATAGGTACGATAATAAGCGAGCTGCATTGCCATTTGAACAAATGAATCGGGCGAGACTTTCCATTTCTTGATGGTGTTTTTGCCATAACCTGTCGACGCAATCACATTGACTGTGTGTGCACGAATATCTTTGTCTAACCGAGCCAAAGCTTTCTCAATATTCGTAGTAGTCTCATTGTCCACTGACCAAGTATATTTGGATGGAGTCACAGATATACTTGCCGGAGAACCGAGATCAAGTTTATTGAACTCCAGGCTATATCAATTTAGCTATACTGCTAGTTGAAATTGTGAATTTGGTTTGATACCCTTCTAAGATAAAGTTAGCCAACCTATTGGTCGGAGTTGCGTCCATCATGCTATGCTGAATGGATTGAGTAATTTGAATAGATACATCCAAACTGTATAATTTACTTCGCATGTAAATCCAGCTTTCCCATTGGCAAATACGATCACCTGTATCGTTTTGTCATACCATCTATTGTTTCCGTCTCCATGCCATAACGCTCTACCAACTTCCACACGGCTCTTCGGTGTAGTATAATCAAGAGCGAGTACTAAATCGGCAGCTTCTAAGAGTCGTAAAATCTCAGCATTGCTTTCGTTCTTGTTGAGATGAGTATGTGCCTAGCAACATCAGTCCGATTCTTGTAATGATCACCTAACCTTACTTTGAACCATTGATCGCGATGTTCACTTGTCAGAGCTCCCACTGCCGGTCCAGTAGAGGATTCATCTGCATCTTTACTGATTGCTGCAAGCTCACTGATTCACGAAATGAGCAAAAGATTCTGTAAGGAATTGCATAATAACAATGTACATACGATTCGATTGCGCCAATGCCTTTCCACCCGTTATTATCCTTGAGCTCCAATCGATAATAATGATTATTGCGTAGCACCATAATATAGTTATTCTCAATCGAAGAGTACATTCGCGCGGTATCAGACTTCTCCAGCGGCACTCTACACGAATTGAACATATACTGATACATAGCCATTGAGAAAGTGCTCGATTTCGTTGAATCCGGTTCCAGCTCTTCGCTAAAATGTAAACATTAGAATAGCGATCATGCATATCAGACAAGAACCTTGCCTCACTAATAGCTTTTTAAACTCTACGGCGGCTCTAATTATAGATGCTGCGCGACTGATCTGATTGGTTCTCCTATAATCATCTGCGAAATGGAAAAAGTACGACACATTGATGACAACGGACTCGCGATAACTTGATATTGGTCAGCTCAACATCGATACATCGTGTTCCTATAAGATGTCTATACCTCATGTAAGCATAATCATTCCACCAATGAGCCAACCAATTTCCTTGGCATTCAGGGTTTTGTTTCCGTTCTTCCAATTTCTTCTGTAACTCCCTTGCTTGCGCGCTCTGGGCGAATTCTTGGACGACTTTGTCGGTTGCATTATACTATAGTTGGTCAGTCATTCACGTACATAGTGTTAAGCTAAGATGTAATGTTATCACAATTGTTGTTTTTCCTTTTGATTGCACGATGATTGTTCAACGAGAACGCATGAAACTTTGAGTAGCTACCTGTTCTGGTTTGACTAGTGGCTTCACGCTATCCAAGTATCGCTTCAATGTTTCTTCTAACCTTGGTACAGGTAATGGAGGTAGGGATGCTTCTTGTCCGAATGTAAGTTTTTGTGAATTGGGTGTTCTGATTCCAGTGAAATAAGCGAGTTTAGACATGCGCCGACTTAGCTGTGAGAGCATAGGAGAGGTGAAGGAGGCTCTAGTTATTAGCAATTGATTATTATCAAGCGGCTCAAATTGATGTGTGATACCGCTATGTATATGCGGTTTACCTAGTACTCGTACTCGATTGCTTTCCTAATTCGGTAAGAGCGACAATAAAAAGGACAAGTACAAAATTCCTGTTCTAATTCGATAACATCACAACATCACTCAATACTGATCACAAACTAAACAATGGATCAAGTCAAGCTGAATATGAACATGATCTGAATTGAGGCAAATAGAGATTCAGAAGATCTATTTCCATTTTGCACACATCTAACACTTTCAGCGGCCTAATTACTGCCATGAAATTCAGTACTCAGCTTTTATATCGAGAAGGGCGAATGCCCAAGCTATTATGAGAATATATCCCTAGCATAGTGTATATCTCTGGTTTCAAGCCGATCGGTGTCCTAAAACCCAAATGCCACAATGCATGACGACACTCGAAGACACGCTCAGAATTCAGGTAATCATCAATATATACATAGATGGCGTATTCATCGATCTCATTTCTCATACTGATCTTGCAGCCGGTCTTGAAGAATGAGTGTGCGATAAGGCTCCATTCTCTGCTGACATTAGCTTTGCTGGCATGTATGATCCACTTGCCGTATAAGAATTTATGCTCGCGCGCTATTTGATCTATAGCCTCTTCGGTAACATCATCTAGCTCATCGAATTTGGACATAATTTGTTGAATGACACGCTCATCTGGTTGCGCTTGGACATTAATGCAAAGTCCTGAGGCATTTCGGGTCAACAACGTCTCGACATTCCATGTCTGTAGAAATTGCTCGATTGTCCCTTGCGTTTCGTCATATATGATTTCGGATGTCTCCATGTTCGATCTCGTTTGTGCTTGATTTGCAGCATTTGCGTGCATTCTTTTGGCGGGTATGATATATTTCGCATTTTCATTTGTATTTCCTTCTTTTGTTGTAGTACATGTATGTTTTTGCGTCTCTTCGGTTTCCTCTACCTTGTTGTGTTTTGTATTTATTTTGT
>Ga0160428_1001855_pt1 | contig 14399 bp, 11 predicted proteins | sample SolpanmetagenomM_FD_108198 | JGI IMG/M metagenome (GOLD analysis project Ga0160428, IMG submission 108198) | Solar panel surface microbial communities from Lawrence Berkeley National Laboratory, California, USA - M | ecosystem: Engineered > Built environment > Solar panel > Unclassified ... | reverse complement strand
TCGTCGGCCGGTGCCCAGATCCTGCTGGCGGGCGGCAACGCGGTGGATGCCGCCATCGCGGCGCTGTTCGCCCTCACCGTCGCCGAACCGATGATGGTCGGCGTGCTTGGCGGCGGGGTGGCCCATCTCCGCTTGCCCAATGGCCAGCACGTCATCGTGGACGGGCTCAGCACCGCTCCGCTGGCGGCCACGCCGGACCTGTATCGTCCGGTTTCGGACGTGTTGCCCGACTATCAGGAGACGGTGGGTCGGGAGAACTACGCCGGGTCGCGCGCGGTGGCGGTGCCGGGCGCGCTAGCTGCCTGGTGTTGCACGCTCGAGCAGTTCGGCACGATGACGCTGGCCGATGTGCTGCGCCCGGCCATCGCCATCGCCGATGCCGGCTTCATCGTCACGCCATATCTCGAAACCTGCATCGCCGATTGTGCCGCCGACCTGTCTCGGGACCCGGACCTGGCCGCGCTGCTGCTCCCAGGTGGCAGCCCGGCACGTGCTGGCACGCGCATACGCCGCCCGGATTACGCCGCCAGCCTGCGCCTGATCGCCGAGCAGGGTGCTGCGGCCCTCTATGGCGGCAGCCTCGGCCGTGCGCTCACCGACTTCATGGCCGCCTCAAGCGGCTTGATCACCGCGGCCGACCTCGCCGCCTACGCCGTCAAGCAGCGTGACCCGGTGCGCACCACCTATCGCGGCTACGAGATCGTCGGCCCGCCCCCGCCGGCCTCGTCGGGCGTGCACATCGCGCAGATGCTTGGCATGCTCGAAGGCTTCGACCTCCGGGCGATGGGCTTCGGCTCGGTTCGATCCATTCATCTGCTGGCCGAAGTGATGAAATGTGCCTTCGCCGACCGCTCTGCCGTCACTGGCGACCCGGATTTCATTGATGTCCCGATCGACAAGCTCACCTCGCCCGCTTACGCCGCCAGTCGCCGTGCCGAGATCGACCTCAACCGCGCTCGCAAGTGGCAGGCCGGGATCGCCGCCGGCGAAAGCGCCGATACGACGCACGTCACGGTGGCCGATAGCGGCGGGATCGTCGTCAGCACGACGCAGACGCTCAATGGCCTGTTCGGCGCACGTGTTGCCGTGCCTGGCACCGGCCTGATCTGCAACAACTACATGTTCAACTTCGATCCGCATCCCGGCCGTGCCCTTTCGATCGCGCCCGGCAAGCGCGTGTTCACCTCCATGTCGCCCATCATGGCGCTCCGCGATGGCCGGCTTGCCTTCGCGCTGGGCCTGCCGGGCGCGCTGCGGATCTTTCCATCGGCGCTGCAAGCGATCGTCAACCTGATCGATCACGGCATGTCGCTGCAGGAAGCCGTCGAAGCCCCGCGCGTCTTCACCCAAGGCCACCTGCTCGAGATCGAATCCGCGCTGATCGACAGCGTGCGGGACGAACTGTGCGGCATGGGTCACGACGTCGTTGCCTCGCCGCGTGTTGCCGGCGGCATGAATGCGATCGGCTTCGGGCCGGACGGAACGCTGACGGGCGCGGCCTGCTGGCGGGCGGACGGCACTCCGGTCGGCATCGGTGGCGGCCTTGCACGTGCCGGCATCGGATTTGCTATCTGACGCGATCGCCTGACCCACCGGCATCGAACCATCACGAGCAGCTTTCACGCCACATCGCCGGAACGTTTATTCCGACGTATGAACCCAACCCCCCGATCGCGTGTTGATACGTTTCATCCCCGAAAGCGACCCATGAGCATTAGCCTGCCGAAATCCAAAATTCTCGAGGGCCGCCCCTCCCCGCGCGGCGCCGCTTGGACGGGTCTTGGCGTCAACTTCTCGATCTTCTCGGCAAACGCGACCAAGGTTGAGTTGTGCCTGTTCGATGACAATGGCGAGACCGAACTCGAACGGCTCGAGTTGCCCGAATACACCAACGAAATTTTCCACGGCTTCGTGCCCAATGCCCGGCCCGGAACAATCTATGGCTACCGCGTCCACGGTCCCTACGCTCCGCTAGAAGGCCACCGGTTCAATCACAACAAGCTGCTGCTCGACCCATATGCCAAGTCACTGATCGGCCAAGTCGATTGGAACCCTGCCCTGTTCGGTTACCAAGTCGAGACCGGCGACGACCTGACCTTCGATGAACGCGACAGCGCGAAGTACATGCCAAAGGCGCGGGTCATCGACAGTGCCTTCACTTGGGGTAACGATCGCCGCCCCAACCTGGGCTGGGATCAACTGGTCGTGGCCGAGTTGCACGTCAAAGGCTACACCAAGCTCCACCCCGACGTACCTGAGCCCTACCGCGGCACGTTCCGCGGCCTGGCCGACCCGGCCGTAATCCGCCACTTGAAGTCGATCGGTGTCACCGCCGTCGAGTTGCTGCCCATCCATAGCTTCGTCAACGACGACTACCTGCTCGAGAAGGGCATGGTGAACTACTGGGGCTACAACACGATCGGCTTCTTCTCGCCGGTCCGCCGCTACGCCAGCAACCCCGATTTCGCATTTGCCGAATTCAAGGAGATGGTGGCGCGGTTGCACGATGCCGGCCTCGAGGTCATCCTCGACGTGGTCTATAACCACACTGCCGAAGGCAACGAAAAGGGCGCGACGCTCTCGTTCAAGGGTATCGACAACGCCAGCTACTACCGCCTGCTGCCAGACCAGCCGCGCTATTACATTAACGACACCGGCACCGGTAACACGGTTAACCTGAGCCATCCACGCGTCATCCAGATGGTCACGGATAGCCTCCGCTATTGGGCCGAGGACATGCATGTCGACGGCTTCCGCTTCGATCTCGGGACCATTCTGGCGCGTGAGCCGCATGGCTTCGACATACAAAGCGGTTTCCTGCGCGCTGTCGGGCAGGACCCGGTGCTGCAGGAGATCAAGCTCATCGCCGAACCTTGGGATTGCGGGCCGGGCGGCTACCAGGTCGGTGGGTTCGCGCCGGGCTGGGCGGAATGGAACGACCGCTTCCGCGACACGGTACGTGCCTTCTGGAAGGGTGAGGATGGCAAGTTGCCGGAACTGGCTCAGCGCATCACCGGGTCGGCAGATAAGTTCAATTGGGGTGGTCGCCGGCCGTGGGCCAGCGTCAACTTCCTAACGGCCCATGACGGTTTCACGTTGAACGACACCGTCACTTATAATGAGAAGCATAACGACGCCAACGGCGAGAATAACCGCGACGGCAGCAGCAACAATCTAAGCTGGAATTGCGGCGTCGAAGGCCCGACCGATGACCCGGAAATCACCGAGTTGCGGGAACGGCAGAAGCGCAACATGCTGGCGACGCTGCTGCTCTCGCAGGGCTTGCCCATGCTGGTCGCCGGCGATGAGTTCGGCCGCACGCAGAACGGCAACAACAACGCCTACTGCCAGGATAACGATATCTCCTGGATCAACTGGGACATCGGCGCTCCCGGTAAGTCGTTGATGCGGTTCACCACCAAGCTGGCGCAAATCCGCCGGAACTTCCCGATCCTACGGCGGGAACGCTTCCTGACCGGCGCGTATAACGAAGACCTGCAGATCAGCGAGCTGACTTGGTTAACACCGTCCGGCACGGAGATGACGCCGTCCAATTGGGAAGATCCGGTCGCCAAATGCATGGGTCTCATCCTCGATGGCCGTGCTCAGCCCACCGGAATTCGTAAGCGTGGTAGCGACCGCACCGTGCTGATGATCTTCAATGCCTCGCATACGCTCGTCGACTTCAAGCTGCCGGACGTTCATGGCGGTGGCGAATGGCGCCTGATGATCGACACCAACCAGCCGACGCTCGATGACGAACCCGTTTTCGAGTTTGGACAGAGCTATGGCGTGACCTCACGCTCCCTGTTGCTGTTCGAACTGCGGCAACCCGACGCATGAACGTTGGCGATGTCATGAGCCGGGAAGTCGAGTTCATCGGTCAGGAGGCATCTGCACAGGATGCCGCCGAGCTGATGGGCGAAATCGACGTTGGTGCGTTGCCGGTCGGAACGGCCGACCGGCTCCATGGGATCGTGACGGATCGGGATCTTCTCTATCGGGTCGTGGCCAAAGGCCTCGACCCGGCGTCGACCCGGCTCCGTGACGTGGCATCCCGCCCGGTGATCACCTGCCGGCCATCTGACACCCTGCATTCGGCGATGGACGCGATGGCGGCGAACCATGTTCGCCGGATGCCGGTTCAGGACCCGGAAACGTCGATGATCGTCGGCTGGGTCACGCTGGCCGACATCTCGCGGACGCTGCTGATCGGCAGCGGAGACCTGCAGCAGGCGTTGCGAGCGATGACGGAAGTCTAGCGGCGATAACGCCGGGTTGCGCTTCGAACGATCGCAGTCGGTAGATCGAAGCGGGCCTGGACCATGTCGCACAGCATGACGCTGACCGGATATCGCGTGTCGGACGCCATGAGTGCCGCGACGTAGGCGTAGATCGTTAAATCCAGCCCCTGTGCGAGATCGAATACCTCGTTCAGCGGCACTGGCACGCTAGCGGCCTCATCGAAGGCTGTTAGCGTGTCGGCGTCACCACCTACCCCGCTCAGCCACGTCCGCAGTGTCGGCGCGTAGTCGGTTGCCTCCGGAGCAGGCCGTCCTATCAACAGAAAGGATGCGAGCATCCGCGCCAATGCTGCGCGTTGCGCCGTCGACAAAGTGCCGACGTTAAACGTCAGCGGCATCAAGGTTTGATGACGGTTTTGCAGCCATCCGTGTAGCACCTTGACGCCCAAAGCGTCCTGAATGACGGCCGTTCCGTCATTGGAATCCCGCTCGCGCCGTCCGCTGCCGACGACCTGCGTGTCGACCGCCGACACGCCAGCCCCAGACGCAAATGCCTCGAGTGCAGGGGCCGCCCCGTCGGCTGGTTCGCGCGACTTGAACAGCTGCAAGAAGCTCATCGTGAGACGACTTAAGCGGACACCGTCCGAGCCAACTGCTCGTCGATCTGCATCAGCAATCTCGAGAAATCGACCGGCTTCGGGTGATAATCGTCGCATCCGGCGGCCAGCGCCTTTTCGCGATCGCCCGACATCGCGTGCGCTGTCAGGGCGATGATCGGCGTGCTGCTCAGTTCCGGATTGCCCTTGATGGTTCCCGCAACGGTCCATCCGTCCATGATCGGCAGGTTCATGTCGAGCAGAACGATATCCGGCCGCTCGCTTGCCGCCTTGTCGACCGCTTGCTGCCCGTCAGTGGCCAACACCACGTCGAATCCGCGGCGCTTCAGCCGACGCGAAAGGAAGTCCCAGATTTCCTCATGGTCCTCGACCAACAAAATCTTACTCATGTGCCTTCGCTCCGATCACGTCTGGCCGCCAAATCTCACCCAGTCACCTCGCCTACGAACTTTCGCTGCCCGCAAAACCGTGGCATCTCGTGAACACCAGCCGCCTACCAGGGTTGCACAGCCCCGTCCTAACATAAGGTGAACGGCGAGATGACAACTGATCAGATCCTCGCTTTCGCACTCCTCGGCTGCACCGTGGCCGCCTTCGCCTGGGGCCGACTTCCCTACGACCTCATTGCGCTCACGTCGCTGGGCATCGGGCTAATCGTCGGCATCATCCCGGCCAAGCACGCCTTTGAGGGATTTTCGGATGACGTCGTCGTCATCATCGGTGCCGCGCTCGTCGTCAGCGCCGCCATTGCCCGCTCCGGGGTGGTGGAGGCGGCGATGCGCCCGCTGCTGCCGAAGCTCAAAACCACGGCCATACAGGTTCCGGTCCTGTGCGCCTGCTGCATGGGCCTGTCGATGGTGACCAAGAACGTCGGCGCCCTGGCCGTGTTCATGCCGGTCGCGATGCAGCTCTGCCGCCGTAACAAGACCCCGGCATCGGCCGTGCTGATGCCGATGGCGTTCTCCGCCATGCTCGGCGGCATCGTCACCATGGTCGGCACGGCGCCGAACATCCTGATTTCCAAGGTCCGGTTCGACACGATCGGCAAGCCGTTCAGCCTGTTTTCCTTCACCCCGGTCGGTCTGACGGTGGCGCTCGCCGGGTTGGTGTTCGTGAGCTTCGCCTGGGGCCTGCTGCCGCGCGGCCGCCGCGGCGCATCCGGGATGAGCGCTGCCTTCAACCTGGAGAGCTACACCGCCGAGGCGAACGTACCGGCCGAGTCCGCCGCGGTGGGCCGTACCGTCGCCGAGCTCGAAGCCATGGCCGAAGGCGACGTCCAGGTCGCCATGGTGATCCGCGAGCGGTTCCGCCGCTTCCCGCCACGTGCCGATAGCCTGGTACGCGAGGACGATCTGCTGCTGCTGCGCGGCGAGCCGTCCGATCTGGATCGCCTGGTCGGCCGCGCCGATCTCCGGCTGGCCGGGTCGGCCAGCGGCGAGGCGCAGATCGTCGAAGGCGTCATCACGGCCGACTCGGCCCTCGTCGGCCGCACCGTTACCCAGACGCAGCTGCAGGAACGCTACGAGATGAGCGTCATGGCTGTCAGCCGCAGCGGCAAACGCATCAGTCAGCGCCTGGCCACCGTCCGCCTGCGCGCCGGCGACGTCATCGTGCTCCGCAGCGCGTCCCCGCAGATGGCCGACACGCTGGGCGAACTCCGCATCCTGCCGCTCGCCCATCGCAGCATCAGCCTCGGCCGCAACGAGCGCAGCATCTGGCCCGTACTCGTCTTGGCCGTGGCCATGGGCCTCGTCGCCGCCCACGTGCTCACCGTCGGCGCCGCGTTCTTCCTGGCCGCCGTGGCCATGCTGCTGCTGCGCACGATGACGATGCATGAAGCTTACGAGACGGTGGAATGGCACGTGCTGATCCTGCTCGGCGCACTGATCCCGGTCACCCATGCGCTGCAGGACACCGGCGGGACCGCGTTGCTCGCCAACCTGGTGCTGTCCGTGGTGCAGGGCCTGCCCGGGGCCTGGGCGCTTTGCTTCATCCTCGTCGTCACCCTCATCGTCACGCCGTTCCTCCACAACGCGCCAACCGTGCTCATCATGGGTCCGCTATCCGCCAGCGTCGCGCTCAAGCTCGGCTACAACGTCGATCCATTCCTGATGGCCGTGGCGCTCGGCGCCGGCTGCGACTTCCTGTCGCCGCTCGGACATCAGTGCAACACCTTGGTCATGGGACCCGGCGGATACCGATTTGCCGACTACCCAAGGCTCGGTGCGCCGCTCTCCCTCATGGTCATCGTGGTCGGCCTGCCGATGATCCTGTGGGTGTGGCCGCTTCACGGTTGAGCGCCGCCGCGGGGTGACACCGTGTTGCCGATGTGGCCATTCTCGCGAACCTCTTAAGGACCCGGCGTCATCGTAGACCACCCAGCCCCCACCATGCTGACCGAACGCAAGCTGACCGCCTCGGCCGTGCGCACCACCGCCATGCTCAACGGTGGCGCCGTCGTCGTGGCAGCCCTGTATTTCGGCCAGGAATTGCTGGTGCCGCTGGTGCTCGCCGGGTTGCTCGCCTTTGTGCTGGCGCCGCTCGCGCGCCTGCTGCAGCGGGCTTACCTGCCGCATGTCGTCGCCTCGTTGCTGGCCGTCGTGATCGCGTTCGTGATCCTGGGGCTGCTCAGCCTCGTCGTCGGTGGCCAGGTCTCGGCGCTCATCGCCAAGGCACCGCTCTACGAAGCCAACATCGTCGCCAAATGGCAGCGGCTGGTGGAAACCACGCCTTTTGTCGCTCGACTAGCGGGACCGTTCGCGAACGGCTTCGGCGAAGCGGCCTCCCCGCTAGCGCTGGCTGAACGCTTTGCCCGCCCACTGCTCGGCCCGGTCACGACGGCCGCGGTCGTGCTCGTCTTCACCTTGGTGATCCTGCTCTATAGCGAGGATCTGCGTGACCGCTTCGTGCGCCTAGTGGGCCGTCACGACCTGCATCGCACCATCTTCGCGCTCAACGATGCCGGGCATCGGCTGTCTCGGTATTTCCTGTCGCAGCTCACCATCAACGCGGTGTTCGGCCTCTGGATCGGCGGCGCCCTGGCCCTGGCCGGGATGCCGAGCCCGGTGCTGCTCGGCCTCATCGCCACCTTGATGCGCTTTGTGCCGTTCGTGGGCACCTTTATCGGCGTCGGTGCGCCGCTGGCGCTTGCCGTGGCTGTGTCGCCCGACTGGTCGCTGGCGCTGATCGTGCTGGCCATCTTCGCCGTGAGCGAGATCGCCGTCAGCCAGGTCGTCGAACCCCTGCTCTATGGCCACAGCACGGGCATCTCGCCCGTGGCCGTCCTGGTCGCCACCTCGTTCTGGACCTTGCTATGGGGTTTCGTCGGCCTGCTCATCGCGACCCCGCTGACCGTCTGCCTGGTCGTCATCGGCCGCAACGTCACTGCACTGTCGTTTCTCGACGTCCTGTTCGGCAGCGAGTCGCCGCTGCTACCAGCGGAGACGTTCTATCAGCGGGCGCTCGAGGGGCGCTCCCTGGCGTTGCTCAAGGCCGCCAAGTTGCAGATCCAGGCGAGTTCGCGTGCCGAGTATTTCGATCACATCGCCCTACCCGGCCTGGTGCTCGCTCAACAGGATCGCGGTGACGATCCGGACCTGATTGACCCCATCCACCTGCAATTCGAAAAGTTTCTCGAGGTGCTCGCCCCCGAGCCGGTTTCCGGCACCGGCGCGTGGCAGCGAGACGGCGCCGTTTTGTGCATTCCCGCCCGCGGCGATTTCGACGACCTCGCTGCCGTCATGGCGGTGCAGTCCCTGCGTGAGACCGGCTTTGGCGCTGTCGTCGCACCAGGTTCCGTGTTGGACAAATCACCGGCGAACGACACCACCGTTCGCCCGCGTCTGTGCTGCCTGTCGGTCATGGCAGAAGCTGCGAGTTTCGCGACGGTCCGCTTCTTCGTGCTCCGCATGCAGAGCAAGCTTCCGGACAGCGAAATCGTGGTTTGCCTCTGGGGAGCCGCCGGCGGCTCGTCGCTTCTGGCCGAACTACGGCAGGGTGGCCTTTCGGCACACATCATCCTGTCGATCGGTGAACTGCTCGCCTACACCAAGGCGATCTCCGCCCAGGCCGAGGCCGCGTGACCCAGCCGATCCGTTTCGACGATGGCGCCGCCTACGAGCGCGGCATGGGCCAGTGGAGCCAGCTCGTCGGCGACACGTTCCTGGATTGGCTTGCGCCGCAGCCCGGCCTGCGCTGGATCGATGTCGGCTGCGGCAATGGCGCGTTTACCGAACTGGTCATCCGGCATTGCGCGCCCGCTGGCATCGAAGGGCTCGATCCGTCACCCGGCCAACTCGCCTTTGCTCGCACCCGGCCCGGGGTCGAGGCAGCGACCTTCCACCTTGGCGACGCACATGCCCTCCCCTTCGCCGATTCCAGCGCCGACGTCGCGGTCATGGCGCTGGTGATCTTCTTTCTCGATGACCCCGCCGCCGGTCTCGCCGAAATGTGCCGCGTCGTCCGACCCGGCGGCACCGTCGCCGCCTACGCGTGGGACATTCCTGCCCGCTCCTTTCCGCTTGAGCCCATCCAGGCGGAGCTTCGTGCCCTGGGTCAGACACCCTTACTGCCACCGAACGCCGCCATAGCCAGCGCCGACAACCTCCGTGCCGCGTTCGCATCCGCCGGGCTGCTCGACCTGCGCCAGCGCACCATCTCCGTCACCCGCACTTTCGCCGATTTCGAAGCGTTCTGGACGGCCATGCTTGGCACCGGCTCGATCGGCGCCGCCATCGACAAGCTCGCGCCCGACCAACGGGCCGGCTTCAAGCAGCGCGTGCACGGCCACCTGTCGACCCATGCGGATGGGAGCGTCAGCTATTCCGCATCGGCCAACGCCATCGCCGGCCTCGTTCCCTTCTAGGGGGATGGCGCCCCTACGGGCGGCGATATACCTAGGCACACTGTATTTAACCGGAGAACAGCCGTGGACGTCCGCGCCGCCGTCGCCTTCGAGGCCGGCCAACCGCTGCAGATCGAAACCGTCCAGCTCGATGGCCCCAAGGAGGGCGAGGTGCTGGTCGAGATCATGGCGACCGGCATCTGCCACACCGATGAGTTCACCCGCTCCGGCGACGACCCGGAGGGCATGTTCCCCGCCATCCTCGGCCACGAGGGCGCCGGCATCGTCCGCGACGTCGGACCCGGCGTGCGCTCGCTGAAAAAGGGCGATCACGTCATTCCGCTTTACACCCCGGAATGCCGGGAATGCGAATACTGCCTCAGCCGCAAGACCAATCTGTGCCAGGCGATCCGCACCACCCAGGGCCGCGGCGTCATGCCCGACGGCACCAGCCGCTTCAGCTTCAAGGGCAAGCCGGTGCTGCACTACATGGGCTGCTCGACGTTCGCCAACTTCACCGTCATGCCCGAGATCGCGCTGGCCAAGGTCCGTGAGGACGCCCCCTTCGACAAGATCTGCTACATCGGCTGCGGCGTCACCACCGGCGTCGGCGCGGTGCTGTTCACCGCCAAGGTGCAGCCCGGTGACCGCGTCGTCGTGTTCGGGCTCGGCGGCATCGGCCTCAACGTCGTCCAGGGCGCCAAGCTCGCCGGGGCCGACCAGATCGTCGGCGTCGACATCAACCCGGCCCGCCGCGAGCTGGCCACCAAGTTCGGCATGACCGATTTCGTCAACCCGAAGGAGATCGAGGGCGACATCGTCCCCTACCTGGTCGATCTCACTAAAGGCGGCGCGGATCACAGCTTCGAATGCGTCGGCAACACCACGCTGATGCGTCAGGCGCTGGAATGTGCCCACAAGGGTTGGGGCAAGAGCACCATCATCGGCGTCGCCGGCGCCGGCAAGGAGATCAGCACCCGCCCGTTCCAGTTGGTCACCGGCCGGGTGTGGCAGGGCAGCGCCTTTGGCGGCGCCCGCGGCCGCACCGACGTGCCGAAGATCGTCGATTGGTATATGGACGGCAAGATCAACATCGACGACCTGATCACCCACATCCTGCCGCTCGAGCGCATCAACGAGGGTTTCGACCTCATGCATGCCGGCACGAGCATCCGCAGCGTCGTCGTCTACTAAGGGAGCTATCGATGCAGACTTTCGATGTCACCGGCATGACGTGCCAACACTGCGTCAGTGCCGTGTCCGCCGCCGTCACCAAGGTCGATCCCGGCGCCAGCGCCGAGATCGACCTCGCCTCCGGCAAACTCGTCATCAACAACGACAGCGCGCCGGAGGACGTGTTCCTCGAAGCGATCGCCGCCGAGGGCTACGAGGCTGTCCCGACGATGGATTGAGGCTGACCACGGGGTGGCGTGCCTATATAAGAGGTGCGCCCCTCGGAGTTACCGCACGTGCCCATCGTCGTCGGCGTTCCAGCCTGCTCCAAGATCGTCAACGGCGAGCCTCAGCATTCCACGCCGACACGCTATGGCAACGCCCTGATCGGCGCGGCCGGGGCGATCCCGGTCCTGCTGCCGCCGGTCGGCGAGCTAATGCTCGACGTGCTCGACCGTCTTGATGGCCTGTTGCTGTCCGGCAGCCCCAGCAATGTGGAGCCGGCGCGCTACGGCACCGATCCCTCGCTGACGCCCACCATGCACGACCCTGCTCGGGACGGAACGACGCTGCCGCTGGCGCTCGAGGCGATCCGGCGCGGCATGCCGCTGCTCGCCATCTGTCGCGGGATCCAGGAACTGAACGTCGCTCTTGGCGGTTCGCTGCACCAACAGGTGCATCTGCTGGACGGCCGTGCCGATCATCGCGCCGGCGAAGGCGAACTCGACCATCTGTTCCGCCTCAAGCACACGGTGCGTGTTTCCGGCGAGCTTGCCCTCGTGCTCGGCACCGATGAAGTCCTGGTCAACTCTCTGCACGAGCAGGCGCTCGACCGCATCGCCGACGGGCTCGAGATCGAAGCGGTCGCTGAGGACGGGACGGTCGAGGCCGTGCGCGTGCGGGATGCTGAGGCGTTTGCGTTCGGCGTGCAGTTCCACCCCGAATGGCACTGGGCGACCGACGAGGCTAGCCGGATCATCTTCCGAAGCTTCGGCGAGGCCTGCCGCAAGTATCAGGCGCAGCGTCGGACCTGGCGGCTCGACGCTGCGTGACGGTACGCTAGAGCTTGCGCGCCGTCGGGTAGCTGAGGAATAGGTTCGGGATTAACGAAATCGTCCTGAGCTCGTCCCCACCATTGACGAAAACGATACGGAAAGCGGGTTGCTTCAACGCCGCCGGTTGCGTGACGTAGAAGTCACCTTGGCACGTGTCCTTGCTGACCTGGAAGGTGCCGCCGAACTGAACGTTCGAGTGGACGCCGGCCGAGTCGTTCTGCGTCAGCGTGACGCTCCAGGTGCCGGAGATCGTACCTCCCTTGTCGGGGGGGGATGCGACGTGGGTAACGGTGCCAGCTTGGACAACGGCCCCTTGCGGCGCGAATTGCGAGTTTTGTGTCGCGACACCTTCGCTGGCGAACCCCCAGGTCCCGCTCGCTTCAGCAGCCGTTAGTTTGCAGGCGCCGCCATCGGCGAGTGCGGCGGTGCTGAACAGGGCGCTGCCCAGCAGGATGGCAAGACGGCCAACACTACGTTTTAGCATGTTTACATCTCTCCCTTACGCGACAGGAAGGGCTTCCGGCCGCTTCCTTCGGGTTGGCGAGCTTTGCTGAATGCTCATCGCGTGCACCATATTTAATGCTGCAAACGGCGCATTTCGGTGCGCGATCCGTCAGCCGGTTTCGTTTTTTGTCCAGGTCACCGCAAATGCGACGCCGTCAGGACATCGCGACCTTCTCTGCCGCTTCGCCGGCCACCTCCGATTCCTGCCGATCCCAGCCATAGCCCTGGTGGATCAGCAGTGCGACCGCGCCGGTCCAGCCGGTCTGGTGGGACGCGCCGAGCCCGCTGCCGTCATCACCATGGAAGTATTCGTTGAACACGATGGCTTCCTCGCCCAAGCCGGCGTCGCGCGGCGACCGGTCGCCACGGCTGCTGGGGCGGATGCCGTCGGGTCCGCGCTTGAACAGGCCGACCAACCGGGTCGCCAGCTCCGCCGCCGCTTGCGCCAACGTCACCATCTTGCCCGAACCGACCGGGCACTCGACCTCGAAATCATTGCCGTAGTAGGCATGGAAACGCTGCAGCGCCTCGACCAGAAGTAGATTGAGCGGCATCCATACCGGTCCGCGCCAGTTCGAGTTGCCGCCGAACATCTTGCTCGTGGAATTGCCGGGCACGTAGCCGACCGTCCACGTCCCATCACCATGCTCGAAGACGAACGGCTTGGCCTCGTGCACCTTGGAGACGGAGCGCACGCCGTGCGGCGACAGGAACTCCTTTTCGTCGAGCATGCGCTCCAGCAGCATCTTCATCCGATGCCCCCGCAACAGCGAGAGCAGGCTGCGCTCGCCTTCGCCGGGATCGTTCCATCGCGAGATCAGATTTGCCAGATCCGGGCGATAGCGCAGGAACCACCGCAGGCGACCGGCGAAATCCGGCAGCTTGTTGATCAATTCCGGGTCGATCACCTCGACGGCCAGCATCGGGATCAGACCGACGATCGAGCGCACCCGCATGGTGTCGACGGTGCCGTCCGGCAGCCGGAGCAGGTCGTAGAAGAACTGGTCCTCCTCGTCCCACAGGCCTCTGCCCTTCCCGCCCAGATCGGTCATGGCCTCGGCGATGTAGAGGAAATGCTCGAAGAACTTGGTCGCCATGTCCTCGTAGGCCGGGTTCGTCTTGCCCAGCTCGAGCGCGATCCGCAGCAGGTTCAGCGTGTACATCGCCATCCAGGCGGTCCCGTCGGCCTGGTCCAGCGTACCGCCCGTCGGCAGCGGCGCGGAGCGATCGAACACGCCGATGTTGTCGAGCCCCAGGAACCCGCCCTGGAACACGTTGCGCCCGTCGGCATCCTTGCGGTTCACCCACCAGGTGAAGTTGAGCATCAGCTTGTGGAACGCCCGCTCCAGGAAGCCGGTATCGGCGATGCCCGTCAGCTGCCGGTCCATCTGATAGACGCGCCAGCACGCCCAGGCATGCACGGGCGGATTCGCGTCCCCAAATGCCCACTCATAGGCCGGCAACTGCCCGTTCGGATGCATATACCATTCGCGCAGGATCAGCAGCAGCTGCCCCTTGGCAAAGGCCGGATCGATCAGCGCGAATGTCACGGCATGGAACGCCAGGTCCCACGCCGCGAACCAGGGATACTCCCACCCGTCCGGCATCGAGATGACGTCGCCGTTGTTCATGTGCTGCCAATCGGCATCACGCACCCGACCCGGCGGTGGCGTCGGTTGCGCCGGGTCGCCCGCCAGCCAGCGCCGCACGTCGAACAGGTATGTCTGCTTGGTCCACAGCATGCCGGCCAATGCCTGCCGCTGGATCATCCGCGCATCGGCGTCGGTGATCTCCGCCTGCAACGCGGCATAGAATTCGTCCGCGTCCGCCCGCCGCTGATCGACCCGTTCGGCGTAATAGGCGAATGCCGGGCTTTGTCGTTCCGCCGGCCGGAAGCGCAACCGAACGACCCGGCTCTCCCCCGGCGCCAGGGCGCAGACGACATGCGCCGCGCATTTGGTGC
>Ga0160428_1001854_pt1 | contig 14401 bp, 13 predicted proteins | sample SolpanmetagenomM_FD_108198 | JGI IMG/M metagenome (GOLD analysis project Ga0160428, IMG submission 108198) | Solar panel surface microbial communities from Lawrence Berkeley National Laboratory, California, USA - M | ecosystem: Engineered > Built environment > Solar panel > Unclassified ... | reverse complement strand
TCGACCCGACACAAGCTCCAGATCCTCGACCAGCGCCCGCACAGCCCATGCTCGGGCGCCATTAGTGGTGCTGAACGGCTTTGGTGCGTGGGTGGCTGGATCGCACGGCCCTAGGGGGCAGGTAAGTTCCTTGCATGCCCTTCAAGCACAACGCCGTCCATCGCCATCGCATACCGCGCGCCCGCTACCAGATCCTGAACTGGCCGACCTGCGAAGCGGGCCTGCGTCGCCGCGGCGACCTCACGCTGGGGCTGGATCAGGCGGCGCTCGCGAGTTGGTAGCACCGGAGCGCAGCACGCCAGGAGTTCAACCCCGCTACTCCGCCTGTACGATCGAACTGGTGCTGACCCAGCGCCCGGTGTTCCACCTGGCGCTGCGCCAAGCCGAGGCGTTCACTCGCGGCGTGCTGGGGTTGATCGGGCTGGAACTGCGCGTTGCCTGACCACACCACCCTTTCGCGCCGCGGACGGGCCTTCGCCGGCGGCACGCGCGCATTCTAGGTGCTCAACCGCATGATCCACGAAGCCAGGCCGGTCACCATACGCCAGCGCTGATCAGCACCGGGTGGGGGCCAATCCCGTCGCAATCAGGTCCGTGCACCACAGCCGAGACAACGGTCATACCGCTTTGTGCGGCACCATTCGCCATGCACGAATGCCGGACTTTTCCAAAGAACAACATCTCCATTGCGAGTTGGCTGGCTGCCGCTGTCATCCACCACTTCGTCCATCGTCGGACCACCGCCTCCGTCATTTCACCTCCTGCCGGAACGCCGCGGCGAACGCGTGCATGACCGCTTCGAGCGCCGGTCCTGCCGGACCCGGGGCGCGCAGCATCCAGACGGCCCAGGGTGGCGGCGCGTGGCCGTCGAGGACAGTCATAAGCGCGCCGGAGGCGAGGTGTGCCGCCGTGCCCTCGCTACCCACCTGCCCGATCCCGGCTCCGAGTATGATCGCCGTGCGTAGGGCGTCCGAACCGTCCACGACGAGCGCGAAGTCGGGCTGAAGGCGGTGCGTGCCGCCAGGTGCGCGGAACAGCCACGGCATCATCCGCCCCGAGGCCGGAAGGCGAAGGCCGATCAGCCGGTGCTGCGTGAGGTCACCGGGTGTCTGCGGCACGCCATGCCCGGCGAGATAGGCCGGGGAGGCGAGCGTGACGAGAGGCAACGGTGCGAGGCGCCGGGCCAGGAAGCTCGCATCGGCGATCCGGGGCGCGATCCGCACGGCAAGGTCCCACCGGCCGCCGCCAAGGTCGGCGAAATGGTCGTCGAGCGCGAGTTCCACCCGCAGCGCCGGATGACGCTCCAGAAGCGATGTCAGGGCTTGCAGCAGGGTCGAGGCGAGCGAGAGGGCGGCGGTCACGCGGATCGTGCCGGCGATCCCGGCCGGTGCCCCAACACGGCTCGCAGCCGCGGCGAGGGCAAGGGCCGGGCCGCGAACCTCGGCCAGGAAGCGCTCCCCGTCCGGCGTCAGGGATAGCGTGCGGGTCGTGCGGCGGAACAGCCGCGCGCCGTGCACGGCCTCGAAGCGGCCGATGAGGCGGGCGACCGCGGCCGGGGTCACGCCCAGCAGGCGCGCGGCCGCGGCGAAGGAGCCAGCCTCGGCAACGCGGAGGATGACGACGACAGCGCGCAATGTGTCCACAGCGCATTCGATACATCAGGATGCTTCACATGCAACACCGCCTGTTCTGCCCTGCTCCGCCCGCTGCTCCTACTTCAAGCAGCTCAATGGAACGGGAGAGCGGCGATGCGCATCGGGATTGTGGGGGTTGGGCCGGTGGGACGCACCCTGGGAACCATCTGGGCGCAGGGCGGGCACGCGGTCGCCTTCGGCTCGCGTGATCCGGCCCGGGCGGCCGAGGCGGCGGCAGGACTTGCCGGTGCGCACGCGACGACGCAGGACGGGGCCGCGGCGTTCGGAGAGGTCGTGCTGTGGACGCCGCGCGGCGTGCCGCCCGCCGACCCAGACGGGCTCGCGGGCAAGGTCGTGCTTGATCCGAACAACCGCGAGTCCGGCCCGGATGGCAACTACGCCCTGCCCGGCCCCGGGGAACCAAGCCTCGCCGAGCAGCTCCAGGCGGCTGCGCCCCGGGCGCGCGTGGTCAAGGCGTTCAACACCGTGGTGATGCGGTTGCTGAGGGAGGATCCCGAGCGGCTGCGGACATCGGGGGCGCAAGTGTTTCTGGCCGGCGACGATGCGGCGGCAAAAGCCGTGGCTGCCGGGCTGGCGGCGGAGACCGGGCTGGGCGCGGTGGATCTGGGTGGACTCGACGCCGCGTGGATGGCAGAGGCGCTGGCCGACACATTCCGTCAGGGGATGAAGACGAGTTCAGCGGGATGGCGCCAGGCGCTGGTATTCGCCGACCTCTCGAGGACGGGGCGCTGACGCATGTACGACCACGTCATCTGGCCTGAGCCGTTCCACCCCGGGGTCTCGGCAATCTACGGGCTGAACGACATCGACGTTGGAGCGTCAGCAGACACGGTCTGGCGGCTGCTGGTCGATGCCGAGAGCTGGCATCTCTACTTCACGCCGGAGAACCAGGTCAGGGTCCTTGGCGGGGAGCGGGAACTTGCCCTGGGAACCAGGCTCACCCGCGTGACGGGAGGCTATCCGATGAGCCTAGTGGTCACCGAATGCATCGCCGGCAGACGGCTGGCATGGGCCACCACGGTCGACGGCGACGACACAGGCTCCACCGCTTACCACGGCTGGGTCATCACCCCATCGGCGGAGGGCTGTCACGTCCTGACCGAGGAAACCCAGCAGGGTCCCTTCTTCGTGGAGATGATCGGCCGGCGAAATCCCGGTCTCCTGTATCGCTACCATCAGGAGTGGGTGGAGACCCTGGCGCGCGCGGCGGAGCAGGAGCACCGCGCGCGTGCGCGCCGACCCTCCGATCCAGATGCAGGACACCGGCCATGAGCAATTCCGGATTGGGGCAAGCACGTCCGGCGGCACCCTCGTTCGACCTCTCCGGCAAGCGCGTCGTGGTCGTCGGCGGCAAGAAGGCGATCGGCCTCGGGGTTGCGGAGGCCTCCCATGCCATGGGCGCTGCCGTCACGGTCGCCAGCCGCCGCAAGGTCTCGGCCGAGCTGCGGCCTGACCTGGCTCGGTTCGACCAGGTCGTCCTGGACATCCGCGACGAGGCGGCCGTGCAAGCCGCCAACACGATCCGGCCGGGGTTTATCGATACCGACTTCTGGGACGCCCTGCCCCCACCGACCGTGGAGGACATCCGCGCCAAGGCCTGCCGGGCTTATTGCGGAAGGTTATGGCCGATGCTGCCAGAGACTTGGGGGTGCTCGCAGCGACTGGTGAACTATTTGGCCTAGAAAGCAGGCAGCGGAAGAAGTGCCCCATCCGCGTCACCCTCGAGCGCGATGGCGGGAAGGCCGATGGTGGGGCGGGTTGCCGACCGCCGTTCTGTCTCGTCGTGTCTGGCGTCGCCCTCTGCAAACCTAAGCCGCCAGCGACAGCTGCTGACCGAGACAGCCGCTCGCTCCAAGGCGGCCAGTCTCCTCGCGTAAACTTACGTAGGGTTCGTCCGAATGGTTGGGGCCCCTGGCGTGTGGGTAAAGCTGTTTCGTACAGCTGCAGGAGGATCGAATGAACGTCGTCGCATCTGGTGCAAAGCTACAAGTGCATGCTTCGCGAGCTATTGAGAGCGCGCCCAAGATCAAGCAAACCTGAGTCGTGGTGCAGAAACGGCCTGGCGACAGCAAGCAGTTGCGCAAGTGATCTCGGGCGGCAGAGATCAGCAAGTCTGCTGCTGAACCAACCGCCGCCTCCTAGTAAAATAGGACCGACACCTTCTTATTTATCTGTTTGTGTCGCCCGACCAAGCCCATCCGACGCGCGTGAACTACGTTTCAAGCGAACAACGCAAGGACGTTACGATGAAAGCAGTTGTCTATAACGGACCGCGCGATGTTGCAGTCCAGGACGTCCCTGACGCCCGAATTGAGCGGCCGACCGATGTGCTTGTGCGGATCACGAGCACCAACATCTGCGGCTCCGATCTGCACATGTACGAGGGCCGGACCGACTTTCCGCGAGGCGGCGTGTTCGGGCACGAGAACCTCGGCCAGGTGGTCGAGGTGGGCAAGGCCGTCGATCGGGTGAAGGTCGGGAGCTGGGTCGCCATCCCGTTCAACATCGGCTGCGGGTTCTGCAAAAACTGCGAGCGGGGCTTGAGTGCCTTCTGCCTTACCACGGCGGACCGCAGCGTCATGCCGAACATGGCTGGCGCTGCGTATGGCTTCGCAGGGATGGGATCGTACCGAGGCGGCCAGGCTGACCTGCTGCGGGTTCCCTACGGCGATTACAACTGCCTCAAGCTGCCGCCCGACGCGGAGGAGCGGCAGAACGACTACGTCATGCTCGCCGACATTTTCCCGACCGGATGGCACGCCACCGAGCTAGCCGGGCTGCGTCCGGGCGAGTCGGTTGTGATCTATGGAGCCGGGCCGGTCGGACTGATGGCTGCCCATTCGGCAATGATCAAGGGAGCCTGCATGGTTATGGTGGTCGACCGCCATCCCGACCGGCTGAAGCTTGCGGGCTCGATCGGGGCTTTGCCCATCGACGATTCCAAGGGCTCTCCGGTGGACCAGGTGATGGAGCTCACGAACGGGATCGGCGCCGACCGCGGCTGCGAGTGCGTCGGGTACCAGGCGCACGATCCCGACGGCCGCGAGCATCCCAACATGACCATGAACAACCTGGTAAAGTCGGTGAAGTTCACCGGAGGCATCGGCGTCGTCGGCGTGTACACACCGCAGGACCCGGCACCCCAAGACCAGCTCTATAAGCACGGCGAGATCGTCTTCGATCAAGGCTTGTTCTGGTTCAAGGGCCAGCACATCGGCACGGGGCAGTGCAACGTGAAGGCTTATAATCGTCAGCTGCGAGACCTGATCTCAACCGGGCGCGCGAAGCCGTCGTTCATCGTTTCGCACGAGCTGCCACTGGCTGAGGCACCGGACGCCTACAGGCATTTCGACGCGCGCGATGATGGCTGGACGAAAGTGGTCCTCAAGACGGCCGCATGACTGATCGACGAAGGTCGGACGGTCAATTCGTTGACCGTCCCCCCCTCTCTTTTCCCGCCGCCTTGCGCATCGAGGATACCATGCCGTTTTACGAGTACGACTGTGAAGCGTGCGGGCCTTTCACCGCGATGCGGCCGATCGCAGAATTCCGTGCCTCATGCGCATGTCCGGCGTGCGGCATTGGCGTGCCGCGTGCGCTTCTCAGCGCGCCAGGCATCGCTGGCCTAGGTTCCATACGGTGCGATCCGCTCACCTCGAACGAGACTGGTGCAAGCAGCCAAGGTCCCTTGAAGGCGCCCCATTCCGCTGGCTGCGGCTGCTGCATGCGCCGATCACCGATCCCGGGCGCGCTGAAGAAAAGCGGCCGCGTCTTCTCGTCGAGTGGGCCGCTGCGTCAGAGCGTGCGGTGAGCATCGTCCCTAACAGCCGCCCTCAGTCATTGACCTCCCCCCAGTCGCATCGAGGAACAGACATGTCTGCTGAAGCGCTTAGCCGCCTGAGGGTTGCAGTCCTGGTGAAGGACGCTTCGAGATGACCGAGCCGCGCAAGGCGCTTGGCGAGGCAGGTGCCGAGACCCCGCCTGTGTCGTCCGACGACGCCACGTTAGAGGCCTGGAAGTTCACGGAATGCCACGACGCGTTCCGAGTGGACATGCCGCTCGGCAGCGCCCGACAAGAGAGCTTCGACCGGCTCCGCCTGCCCGGCGGTCTCATCAATCCCGACACCTTCGCGACCCTGTCCGAGGCGATGGCCTTCCCGCGGGCTTTCTTCGACGCCGGCAGGCCCGCGGCATCGATCTGTCCTAGGCCATGGATCATTACCGAGGCTGGAGGCACTCGCAGAGGGCATCTGACATCCTGGCCATCGCTGCCCACAGACCTTCAGAGCGCTGGAGCGGAGTGGGTGGACCGGGACGTCGTCGTCGATCATGACCTGGTTACGAGCCGCAAGCCCGACGACATGCCTGCCGTCAACCGAGCGATGATCCGGCTGTCGGCGAGCGCACAACGCCAATCGCGTCAGGCGGTGGCGGAATGAGCCCCGCACCCGCAGCGGGCGCTCCTCAGCATGCGCCACCCTCGCCCAAACCAAGAAGCGTGGAACGACGCCTGTTCGGTCCTACAGCGCGGCAGGTCGCGGCAATCGGCCAGGGCACTTGGTACATCGACGAGGCGCATCGCCCCGTCGCAGTCGCTGCCCTGCGCCGCGGCCTCGATCTCGGCATGGCTCACATCGACACCGCAGAAATGTACGGCGAGGCCGAGGTCGTGGTCGGCGAAGCGGTGGCGGGGCGGCGAGACGAGGTTTTCCTGGTCTCCAAGGTGCTCCCCAGCAACGCTTCGCGGGCCGGAGTCGTGGCGGCCTGCGAGCGCTCGCTCGCGCGCCTTCGCACCGACAGGCTGGACTGTTACCTCCTGCACTGGCCCGGCTCTCACCCGCTCGAGGACACCTTCGGCGGTTTCGAGCGGCTTCGGGAACAGGGCAAGATCCTGTCCTGGGGGGTCAGCAACTTCGACGTTGCCGACCTCGATGCGGCGTGGAAAGCCGGCGGCCAGGGGCGAATCGCTTGCAATCAGGTTCTCTACAACCTTGGTGAGCGCGCGATCGAGCACGCGGTGCTGCCATGGTGTGAGCAGAACGGTGTCGCGGTGGTTGCCTACAGCCCGTTCGGCCATGGCGCCTTCCCCGATCCGGGTACGCCAGGCTATCGCGTGTTGGAGGACATCGCCGCAAGCCATGGTGCGACCGCGCGTCAGGTGGCGCTTCGCTTCCTCGTGCGCCGGTCCTCGGTATTCACGATCCCAAAGGCATCCAGTGCCGGACACGCCGAAGACAATGCCGGCGCGGCTACGCTACGGCTGACGGAAGCCGAACTCGATCGGATAGAGGTGGCGTTCCCCCTCGGCTCCCGGCCGCGCCGCCTTCCCATGCTGTAGACCAGCGATGCATCCGTCCATTCGGATCGTCCGATGCCGCATCAGCGTGGCGCAGCACCTTCCCCGGCCCATCGGGGCACACGGCTTGGAGCTCAGGCACAAGATCGCTGACGACAAGTTTGAAGCGAAGAACGAACGGTTCGAGCCAGGGCCAGCCACGCCACGCACCGGCAACAAGGCTGCTATCTCGCCTGACCCGGACGGCATGGCGGAGCCGCGCCACAACTCGAAGACAATGACGGCGCGGCGCGGCGCGTTGGTGTTCGACATCGCGGTCGGCCTGGCAGGAGGGTTGCTGGCCACCGCGGTCACAAACCTCGTTCAGGGTCTCTTGCGTCGTCTGACGCCGGCGCGCATCCATTGCCAGGAGCGGCGTGTCTCCCCGGCCCGAACCTCATCGCTGGCTGCTGCTGAAAAGCTCGCACCCTTGCTGCCGATTGCTTCCTCCCCCAAGAGCAAGGAGGCGGCAGGCGTCATCATCCATTTCGCCACCGGCATGGTCTGGGGTCCAACCTACGGGCTGTTGCGCCGCTATACGAGGTGGCACCCTGTTGCCGCTGCCGCCGCGAGCGGCACAACCATGTCACTTGTGCTGGACGAGACACTCGTGCCGCAGCTTGGCCTGAGCGCTCCCTACCACGCCTATCCCGTGTACACGCATCTTCGCGGATTGGTTGCCCATCTCGTCTATGGCGCCGCTTTGGCCCTTGCTGTTGAGATGATCACCCCCTTCGCTAAGACTTGGGTCCAGCCCGTCTCTGACCTACCAAGCGCGTTTCTTGACCGGTCAGACCAAAGGTTTTTAGGCCGCCCACCTTGTCCCAATTGAGCGCGCTGGCGGTCGGCGCCATCGGGCATTCCCACGGTTCACCGACGACCTGGCCTGGTGGACCGCTGCGGCGCGCAACCAGCATGCACGGCAGAAGCCTCCGTATTGAACCTCTGTGGTCCATGGCCACCCTCGTCACGATCTCGATGCCGCGGCCCTTGCAGCCCGGCCGGTCGATCGATCTCCGGGTGAAGGCCTTCCCCGCTACGGCCGTGCCGTCTGGCTCGAATTGGCGGCGCCAGGCAGTGAAGGGTCAGTCGCCATCGTCATCCGTCGATTGATCAACGTGACGTCCCAACTTGAAGCTGCTGGCGGATGTCGGCGCGGACATGCTGTAGCCGGCCGACTTCGATGCCGATCAGTGACTGACGGCACTGATCGTGAGAACAAGCTGCTTTTTCTATTCCATGCGGTGGAATATGCATTCCGTAACTCGATCCGTAAACGCAAGATGGACATCTTGAGTCGCCGTTGCTTGACCAGACCATGAAGGAATTTCGAAGCGTATGCGTTCTAGCCAGAGTGGCGTGGTGGTCTTGAACAGTCGCGATACCGCGTCCTTCAGCTTCGATCGCTATGTCCTGGATCTCCGTCGCGGCACCCTGCTCCATGGCGGGGTGGAGCGAAGGCTTCGGCCCAAGCCAGCCATTCTGCTGCGCTACCTGGTCGAACAGGCCGGCCAGCTGGTCGGCCGCGACGAGATCGCGGCTGTCGTCTGGCCGGGCCAGGCCGTTTCGAACGCGAGCATCGACCAGTGCGTGCGCGCGGTTCGCCAGGCCCTCGGCAACGATGGACACGAGATCCTGCGGACGGTGCCGAAGCGCGGCTACCTGCTGGCGCCCAGGGTGACCCGGCATACTCCTGCTGCGGCAGGGACGGTGTCGCCCGATCCTGTAGCGGGCGTCGGGGTGGCGGCGCTCGCTCCGCCCCGGCTCTCCATCGCCGTGATGCCGTTCCACAACCTGAGCGGCGACCCGGACAATGGCTACTTCGTCGATGGCTTCGTCGAGGAGATCATCGCCTCGCTGTCCAGCGTGCGGCTGCTGTTCGTCGTTGCCCGCGCATCGAGCTTCAGCGTTCGCCAGCAGGCCGTGAACGGGGCCCAGGCTGGGCGGGACCTCGGGGTGCGCTATGTGCTCGAGGGCTCGGTTCGCAAGAGCGGAGAGGAATTGCGGATCACGACGCGGCTGATCGACTCCGAAACCGGAGCTCACCTTTGGGTCGAGCGCTTCGACGGTGCGTTGCAGGACCTGTTTGAGATCCAGGACCGGGTGGCGGCACAGGTCGCCGGGGCGATCGAACCCACCCTGCACTCTGCGGAAGTGGAGCGTTCCGTCGACCGGCCGACAGCCGACCTCGGGGCCTACGACCTGTATCTGCGGGGCCACGCCCTGTTTCTGGCTTCGGCCCGACAGATCGGCGCGGCACTTCGCCTCCTCGAAGAGGCCATCATGCGTGACCCGAACTACGGCGCAGCCTTGGGGCTGGCTGCGATGTGTTGCCAGCGCCTCGTGGCGGACAGCCGCAGCGCCGACCCGGGCCGCGACCGGTCGAAGGTCATCGATTACGCGCGACGTGCGCTGGAAGCAGCTCCGAACGACTGCAGCGTCCTGGTCAACGCGGCGCTGGCGCTCGCCTATTTCGGCGAAGACATCGACGCGATGCTGACCCTGGTGAACCGGGCCCTGACGCTCAATCCAAACTTCGCACGCGGCTGGCACGTCAGCGGCCATCTGCACCTTCGGGCCGGGCTGCTCGACGACGCCATCGAGCACACCAGGCGCTCACAGCAGCTCAGCCCCCGCGCCCGGGTCGGCAATGGAGGGCAGGTGACGATCGGTGCGGCGCATTTCTATGCTCGCCGCTTCGAGGAGGCCGTGCCCCATCTGCTGCAGGCAGCACAGGAGGATCCGGAGAACCCGAACCCACACCGCTACCTGGCTGCCTGCTACGCCTGCCAGGGCAAGCATCACGACGCCGCCGCGGCGATCGTACGGTTGAAGGCGGTGACTGACACGCTTATTCCCGACGTCACTTACCTGCGGCACGACGCTTACCGAACGTCTTTCCTGGAGGGGCTCGCTCTGGCGATGAGAGCTTGACCGGGAACAGACCGGCCGTCCTCCGACCTCTTCCACCTGAGTGCCTCACGATGCATCGTCGCACCCTGCTTCAAGCCGCCGCTTCGCTCGCGCTGCCCGCTCAGGCCCGGGCCCAGGGCACAGGGGTGCTTCGTTTTGTCCCGCACGCCAACCTCGCCAACGTCGATCCGGTGTGGGGCTTCCAGTACGTCGTCCGGAACGCATCTCTGCTGATCTGGGACACGCTGTATGGCATCGATCGTCAGCTGCGCCCCCAGCCGCAGATGGCGGAAAATCACGATGTGTCCCATGACGGCAAGATCTGGACGTTCCGGCTGCGCCCCGGCCTGACGTTCCACGATGGCGAGCCGGTCCGTGCGCGCGACGCGGTCGCCAGCCTTCGCCGCTGGATGGCGCGGGACACGATGGGCCAGGTGATCGCGGCCCGGCTGGACGCCATGGAGGCGGTGGACGACCTGTGCTTCCGCCTGCGCCTGTCGCGCCCCTTCCCGCGCCTGGTCTCCGCCCTGGCCAAAGCGAACACGCCGATGGCGTTCATCATGCCGGAGCGGATCGCGTCCACCGATCCGTTCAAGCAGATCCAGGAGATGATCGGCTCAGGGCCGATGCGGTTTGCCGAGGACGAATGGGTTCCAGGCTCCCGCGCCGTGTTCCGCCGGTTCGCGGACTACCGCCCGCGGGACGAGGCTGCGGACTGGCTGGCGGGCGGCAAGCGGATGCTCGTAGACCGGCTCGAATGGCACGTCATGCCCGATCCGGCCACGGCCGCCGCCGCCCTGCAGAACGGCGAGGTCGACTGGTGGGAAACGCCGCTCCCGGACGTGGTCCCGCTGCTGAAGCGCAACCGGAGCTTGGCCGTGGATATCGCCGACCCGCTGGGTAATCTCGGCACGTTCCGGATGAACCATCTCCATCCGCCGTTCAACGACGTCCGGGTGCGCCGAGCGGTACAGATGGCGCTCAACCAGGAGGATTACATGCATGCGGTGGCTGGCGACGATCCGGCGCTCTGGATGCCGCTGCCGAGCTTCTTCACGCCTGGCACGCCGGACTACACCGAGGAGGGCGGGCACGTGCTCAACGGACCGCGGCGGCTCGAGGAGGCTAGGCGGCTGGTCGCCGCGTCCGGCTACAACGGCGACCCTGTGGTGCTGCTGGTCGGCATGGATCAGCCGATCATGAAGGCTCAGAGCGACGTCACCGCCGACCTGCTCGGGCGCCTCGGCATGAAGGTCGACTACGTCGCGACCGATTGGGGTTCGGTCGCGACGAGACGGGCCAGGAAAGACCCGCCGTCCCGTGGCGGGTGGAACCTGTTCCACACCTATTACGCCGGCATCGATTGCCTAAATCCAGGCTCCTTTAACGCGCTGGCCACGACCGGGGACAAGGCCGCATTCGGGTGGCCGAAGTCCGAAGCCGTCCAGGCCACGATCGACGCCTGGTATGAGGCGCCTACGCCGGAGGACGAGCAGGCCGCCGTGAGGGCGGTGAACACAGCTTCGATGGACTTCGTCACCTACATTCCGACCGGGTTCTTCCTGCAGCACCAAGCATGGCGGACCAACCTGTCCGGTGTCGCGAGGGCCCCCTTCCCGGTATTTTGGGGTGTCGCAAAAGGCTGAGGCTGGCGGAGATCGTTGCTGTCCATAAAACAGCGACACTTCGATCCCGCTCCCAGCCTGCGAGCGTGCCGTCAATGTCGGCGGAAGCCGGTTGCCGCTCCTCTCAGAGAGCCAGGAGCGCCATGATCCTGTCCCGCCCGCCCTAGGCCCGGCGTCGCGATCGCATCGAGGCACGGTGGCGGTTCGCGGAACGTCAGAAGTGTCCGCGTGGCAGGTGGTGATCTTTAATTCACGCTTCAACGTCCTCCGGTTTCCAGGCTCGAATCAAGCACCGGCCGGTCATTTCAAGCAGCAGCGGCAACCTGTTCGGCACCGCGAACGCGAACGGGACCACCGGCTTCGGCACTGCGTCGTCGCCGATGTCTTGAGATGGTCGGATGGGCTGATGCCCGAGATCTCCAGGATCGGGCTGGCACTGGTCGTGGCACTGGGCGTGGCATTGGGCGTGGCACTGGGCGTGGCCGTCCTCCTGGCCCGCTTCTGCGCCATCACACCCGTCCGTCAGCCCACCTCTTCGTGTTTCCATCCTGCATGCGGTTTGAAACGGAGCCGCCTTTCGAACAGGCATGGCGGTGAGCTGGCTCAACTATGCCGGCGATGTATTCTGCGAACTGATGCGATCAGGCCTGTGCAAATATAGTGTAAATTTCAGCTTTCTCTCAGGTTTTTTTCAAGCGTTGCTTGTTTAAAGGTTGCATCAATCGCCTCGTAAAAGGCAGGCGACGAGACAGGGTGCGACCGGAGCGCTGCTCCAACCCGGTCTTTCAACGATCAACAGGACCGGCAGACAATGAACGTCGACAAGATGGCCTCTCCAGAGAGTGCACAAGGAAAGAGAGCCATGCGTATGTGGGTCGCGGCGGCTGGTTTGCTCACGGTTGGAATGGGAGCAGCGCATGGAACGACGCTCACCACCTTGGCGTCGTTCACCGGTGCGAAGGGTGCCTACCCGGGCTCCGATCCACGCGCGGGGCTCCTGCTGGACGACAGCGGCAACTTGTATGGCACGACCTCGAGTGGCGGTAGCGGCAGCCGTGGCACCGTGTTCAAGCTGACCAAGGCCACCAACTATTCCTTTGCCACGCTGCTCAATTTCAACGGAACGAACGGTGGCGGACCGGTCACGGATCTGATGGCCGATACCAGCGGAAATCTCTATGGGACCACCATGATCGGTGGCTCATCGTACTCCGGCAATGCATTCAAGCTCACCAAGACTGGCTCCTCCTATACGGCGAGCACGCTTGCGACGTTCACCGGCAACAACGGCGAAGCTCCAACATCGGGGCTAATTGCGGACGCCAGCGGCAACCTGTTCGGCTTGACGAACGGGGGCGGCGCTAGCGGTTATGGAACCGCCTATCAGCTGGTCAAAAGCGGCACGGGCTACACGACCAAGACGCTCGCGAATTTCAGCGCGACCAGTGGCGGTAATCCGTTCGGCGATCTCGTGGCGGATGGCAGCGGCAATCTGTTCGGAACCACCAATAATGCCGGTCCGGGCGGTAATGGCACTGTGTTCGAGCTGGTCAAGACCGCGTCGGGCTACACGCTTCAAACGCTGGTCTCCTTCAACGTCACGAATGGCGCCAACCCCTATGGCGGCCTGTTGCTGGATAACAACGGAGACGTGTTCGGCACTACCTACGATGGCGGGCCCAACGACGCCGGCACGGTGTTCAAGCTGACAAAGGCCTCCGGATACAAGCTCAGCACGCTTGCGACGTTCACAACCGGAAACGGCATTATAGCTGGCGGACTGATCCAGGATGCCGTTGGCAACCTGTTTGGCACCACTCTTGGCAACATCAACAGAGGAGGCGGCGTCAACTTGGGCACCGTGTTTGAGCTGGCCAAGGGCACATCCGGCTACAAGCTGAATACGCTGGTGACATTCAACGGCACAAACGGTGCTTCGCCCTATGCCGGCCTCGTGGCCGACAGCAACGGCGATCTGTATGGCACGACGAGCCAAGGAGGGAAGAACGGTATCGGGACGGTCTTCAAGGTCAGCGACAGTGGCTTCGTGACGGCTTCGTCCATAGCCGTCGCAGAGCCCACCTCCATGTCCTTGGTGGCAATGGGCATTGTTGGCGCTCTGGTTTGGCGACGCCGAGCCGCGATCTAACGGCACGCCGGCGCCGAGCAGCAACAGCCTAACGTTGCAGCCGGCGCCAGAGGCTCGCTCGCATCCCGGTCTGGTCTCAACTTGCAGCGTCTGCGGCCACTCGAAGGGAATTCATAACATGTTGACCGCGATCGAAGTGTTGAGTGAGGTTTCTGAGTTTCCAACGTCTCCCGAGCAGAGGATCGACATTCCTACCGGCAGCGTACGTTTGTCGGCTTGGAACAGTGTCGATGTAGCGTTCAGCATCCCAGCCGTTTTGGTCATCACTTGGTGCTTCATAGCTTCGTGGTGACATGAAGAAATCTGACGTGTTGTATTTATCGATCATCGCTTCGGTGTTTAGCGTGCGCCCAGGTCAACGGTGAAGATGTTTGGCAATCATACATCGCGAGGCATGCGTTCAATGTGCTGCCGAACTGTTGCGTTGGAAGATCGCCGCCGTCCGGTGCCGCCTTTACCGAAGGTGAATGCGCGATAGGCCGACACAGTCCGATACGCCTGGATGAAGTATCCTCGCATGCTACCATCTGACGGGAAGGCAAAATCTTGCACGTGGTGGAAATCATCATCTTTGAATTTTTAGAAATAGAGTCGTCGGCCTGATTTTTGATACTTGAGATCTAAGATTTCTTGCCGGACCTGCTTCAGGGGTTTTCCATGCGCGTCTATCAGTTTTGTGCTGTTCCTCGCTTTGCCCACGTAAGCGAGGATCGAGAGATCGTAT
>Ga0160428_1001852_pt1 | contig 14404 bp, 6 predicted proteins | sample SolpanmetagenomM_FD_108198 | JGI IMG/M metagenome (GOLD analysis project Ga0160428, IMG submission 108198) | Solar panel surface microbial communities from Lawrence Berkeley National Laboratory, California, USA - M | ecosystem: Engineered > Built environment > Solar panel > Unclassified ... | reverse complement strand
TCCGGACCATAAAGATCCACCGGCTTTACTTCCTGCTACACTCAACCCTTTTCTAGATCTCGATACTACAGACCGAGTATATGAGCTGAAATCTCCAGGGCGGTGTTCGAAACCACCGTTCTTGGCAAAGAGGAAGAACCACAAACCTCCCAAGATTAGAAGAACAAAGAGGATACTGAATAGTGCGAAGAAGGCTTTGTTGTTTTTGCTAGAGGGGGTAGTACATGATTGACATGGCGTCCAGGCTGCTACTTGTTCAGATGCTCGACGGAGGAGATTGTGGGAGAAATTGCCGATGTTTAGTGATGATAAGGATGTCGAAGATGAGGAGGATGGAGGCATTTTGATGGTGAAGAAAGTGAGAGGCCGAAGCCTGACACCAGGTTAGATGATATCTCGAGCTACTTTTATTGTGGGATGTGTTTGAGATTGAGGTATTGTCTGACGGTAGAGACCGTTATGTGTCTATGATGAACGCAAGATTTATCGATAAGATATGCTCCAAGGACTGTTGTTATCGATACAGTATTTTTATAGATAATGTATCTGGTAATGGTGCTATTTGACAATATTGATTGCTGTATCGGCCCGTGTATATATGAGTTGATATAATAGTCGTGACGATAGTAGAATGGCAATAATGCTAAATGTAGAGATTGAAAAAGTGGTGTGGAGCAGTAAACAAATCATCACAAAATAATAAGCGTCATTGCACGGGGCAACAAAAGCCTTTTTTCCTTTTTATTTTTCCGCAGCGCGTCATTATGACTATCGTCAACACACCATAACATTATTTTCGTATTTATTTTATTTACGAGAGCGGTCGGCTGACCCTTAACTATTCTTCTCCTTTCGCATGTGCTTTATGTACGTGACTGTCTATTACGAAAGTAGTCATGATGGTGTATCCTCTTCTATCACATACTTTATAGTGGCAAAAGGAGAATAGTCATTGTTTTTCGAACAACGGAACGATGGAAGACTAACGACACGTGCTCACATATCAACAGAAGCTCTCGAATAACTATGCAAATCAATTACATCTATGTGTTTCTATGAGAATCAAAAGCATCCATACCCAAGTTATTACACGACAATCATACGACATTAAATATTCATATTTAATACATTCCATCATAACATTTTAAAATTCTTCCCATCAAAGAAGATAAAAAAGGAAGAAAAAGAAAGAGAAAGAAGATCATCGCTCATATTCTACAACAACAACTTCTTCATTCCAATGTACAAATTTACACCTCTTCCTTGATCTTTTCTCTTTACATGGACTTTCAACTTCAGCTTTATCCTCCAAAATATCGTTTATATCTTCTTCTTCTTCGACTGTCCATAATCCAGGACTTGGTTCTTTCCAAGCATGTCTCTTTTTTCCAAACGATGACGTTCTATCGATTTTAGGAATATCAATTGGTAAAAATAAAGGAGAAGGAGGTGAAATCGGATCCGAAGCTGAAAAAGGAAGAGGAGGACATTTGAATTTCCTCACACTTTTTGTTCGACGGTGACCTATCAATTTCCCTTTTGTAATTTGTTTGTTTGCTCTTGATCTATCACCTGCCCATCCATCTTGTTCACCCATCATAAGGTATTCGTCATCTTCTTCCTCTTCTTCTTCTTCCGACGATGAGGAAGAAAATGATCTCAAACTTGTTGTTGACAAAGGTGATGAAGGGAAATACCATCCCATATTTCCAGGAGATAATGGACTATTACTGTCTGGCGATGTCGCTAAATCTGTATCAATAGCTTCATCGATCAAATCAGGTATAGCATCTTCAGGAGGTGGAGTAGATGATGTTGACTTTTGTTGTAATTTTCTCATTCGACATACAACATCTGATTCCCATTGTTCTTCGAGTCTTGCTTTTGTAAGTAGCTTTGTTTGTCGAAGGTTCTCTGAAGGTAAGAAGTATGGGTTGATCCCAGCAGTGTAAGTTATTGAAGTGTCATCCATGGAACTTTCACCATCAAGAACTGGTGAAAGAAAATGCGAGAATGGATCATCATCCTCTTCTATTTCTGTCAATGATGACTGAAATCGTAGAGCTGATCTATTGAACAATCGTGGAACATGTTCTACCTCATGTTTGATTGTTGTTGGTGGTAATAATTGCATAGTTGGAGGCCATGTTGGATGACGATAATGTACTCTTTGATGTCCCATCATGGTGTAGAATATGTATATGAATATAAATATGAATATAAAGAAGAGGTAAAGACGGTAGTGATTCAAGTCAAGAATGAATGTATCGACTATCTTATATTATATTATATTGTTGTAGTAAAAGTATCTCCTCATGCGGCTCCCGGGTAATAAATCGGTGATATGACAAGGTTGATTAGTCAAACAAATTCTAATTTTTTTTTTTGGATGTGATAAGAAAAAGATCTGATGTGATGATTGCTAGTCAAAAGACAAGAGGGGTAGAACTATATTATATATCATAAATATATCTTGCTTCTTCTATCTATGATATATAATATACGATATAGAAAAATGATATCAAAAAGTATTCTTCACCGCTATATGTACGGTACTGGCATGTAATATATATAATCTCTGCATAAACCGTTTCAATCAAACGTAACTATACTTGGTACCATATGTATGTACAGTTCTTTTGTACAGTATGACTGTTCCGAACCGTGGGTACTTGCATGTGATGCTTTTAGGCCCCCATCTTTCTTCTTTTTTTTAGTTTTTTCGTTCTCGAGGCGGTGCGGCGTGACAGCTTAACGGTCGCAAGCCTTCTTTTTTTTTAATCCATGAATACTCGAGATAGTGTATTTCAATGGTAATAAAGAGAGGGTGTATGAGCAGTTGAGTACAAAAGTCATTCATCCTTTTTCAAGATAGTCTTTGTATTCAATCGTATTGAGTAATTAACGAAAGAGGGATAGTATGATACAAACTAATCAAAACTAGTCAGATTACTTGATGATAGTACAGTATGAGTTAGTGAGTAGCTGCAGATAATCATAACCTTGATGGTGGGAGATATGGGGAAAAAAATCTGGATTGGTTCGGAGCTCGGAAGAGGTGCATATCGGATAAGAATAATCTGACCAAACACTTTCTGTTCAGTTTGGAGGTGTGATTTTTTGCATGTAATATGACTCTTTCATTATTTATGACTATTAACTATGTATGACTACGTAAGATGCATGTCACTCATACAATGATCGAAACAGTTAGTCTCATGTGACGAATAAGCAACTATGATGATGAAAGAAATGTCAGAAAAGAAAAAGTGGCTGGGGTTATGCATCATTTTGGTCGATCATACGTCGTTTTATAAAAAGGTTATTTTCTTGTAATGGTGCTTATTACTCAAGTCTAGACTTTCGACTCTTCAATTTTATACACTATACCTACATACATACATATATCCACTTTCTTTGACTGATTTGAAGTCTTGTGATGTGGCGGTAGAGAGAGTCTAAGAATGTGCATGACTCCACTAATTCTTAGATAAACATATTCGATAGACATGTTTGAATAGAGCTTGGTTTTGATGGTTCTCCACAAAACTTAACAAAAGCCCTACCCAAACATTTCTGCTCACCTCTAAACTGTAAATCATGCTAGATCTTGGTTCATATCTCATCATCGATCAACACTTTTCTACTTTCGGACTATCAAATGTTGACATACTACTCCTCCTCTACCCACAGTTTGTATCGAGTGATTATATACGTCTTAGTTACAGGATACTTGACGTCAGGAGTAAGATAAGAAGTAACATACATGTACGGTGTGAATTATATCAAAATCATGTAGAGGGTCAAGTGAGAGTTTAGCTTATACCGGCAACTTTACCCCACCCCACACTTCCCCCCCCACATTCATCATGGATGAAGAGCCGAATGTAAAAACCCTTGACCGTTTGCTTGTCAAAATCCGCCCCCCACAGAGAGCTACAAAAGCCGTCCGAGCGTACATGCATATAGTACATACATGATGCAAGCAAACCGGTCCTGGTTTCATGACATTTCCGTAACGTTCCGGAAAACCCGTTTATAATTCCATGTGATATATATATATGTTCTTGACACCGCTCTTTGAACAGCGTCAAGTGCTAATTAGTGGGAGATAAAATCATCGGTCGGTGAATTGACTACGAACGCGAAAAAATTTAGCCGTAGGATCGTTGGTGAAGAATTCTAGCTCTCAAAAATCAGGATTGATTATTACCGAGGTAATCAAATCGCCTTTCTATTTGGTCAATGAAATGGCGGTGAACAATCAAATAATTCTAGTAATCAGGCACGTCAGGTACAGCAAACGATGAACGGGATAGTAAGCATACTAAACAATCTTCAACCATGCAGGTCTAACAAATTGACGGATTAGATATGTGTACTAAATCATGATCCGAGCTATCTTCAGAAAATCCCTCTTCGATATCATTCAAAATTCATCCATTATATCTGAATTGAATATATAACTATGGTGAAGTATATTTATAATTATACTGCTTCTGAGCATCAGCCAAGAGTTGATGTAATTCATCATGCTCCTTCTTGAATTCGTCATCCGTCTTCAATTTCTCTAAATATGGTATATTTACAATCATACTTTCACTTGGTATTGTAAGACCTCTTTTTACTGCTGGACGAGCAATGATTCTCTCCCACCAGCTTTGTACGTTTGTAAATTTCGTCAATTCAAGGCCCGAGAAATATGCTATATTTACCCATGCAAAAATTGCTATGTCTACAATGGAATATCTATCTCCCACTACGTAATCTCTTCCCTCCAGACGTTTATCGAGGATGCCGTATAGTCTTTCTGATTCGCCTACATATCTTTGAGTCGGATATGGGATTCTTTCTTTTGCTAATCGGAAGAAATGATTCGCTTGACCTGATCATCTTAAAATTATTATCTTGTGCATTGTGAATGAATGGGTCAATGATTCAGCTTACCTTGCATAGGGCCCAGTCCTGACTGAAGCCACGCAATCCATTGTTCTCCCAACGACAAATCAGGATCTTCCGTAAAGGTGAATATTCCTTTTGAATCGTGCTTTCTTGTCAAATACGTAAGAATAGCTATTCATAACCAATCAATACGACTTCATATGTTTGTAGTAGGAGTATATACCGACCAGACCCTTCCATAACTCCAAAATCATCATTATCATGATCAATAATCGTGGGAATTCTTCCATTTGGACAATATTTTGTAAACCACGGCTCTTTTTGAACATTTGTCATAATATCAATCTTTTGGTATGTATAATCAAAGCCAGGATAAGCATCTTTTAGCTCTTCTAGCAGTATTGATGCTTTGTGTCCGTTTGGTGTTGCCATTGTGAGTAATTCGATACCCTTTTTGGCAATTGTTCCCGTTGGGCGAGACATGACTGCTTTTGGATGAAGAGTGACGACTCAAAAATGGATTGTGTCGAGACCTAAGGTTTGAAGTTCTGGATGTATTTACTCGAGTAGAATAGGAGGCATGAAGAGCGAGGAAATATGGAGTAGGCTAATGTCTCTGTAAAAAACGAATGCGGGGTCAAGTTTTGATTGATGTATTGTTATGTGTATTATTGCTTTTGTACGATCAGATTTTACAATTTTTCATATAAAATTGGCTGCAGAAGCTTCTTCAGGGGGATAGATGAGTATATATCTCATAGCGATCGTTATTATTGGGAGAATATGAACTGCGACAATATAGTATAAGTTTCTTAACCTACTATATCATTCTTTTGAAATTACAAGCCTACATATTAGACTTCAGTACAAATATTTGTTGAAGCTTATTCAACTTTCTTCCATTTTCGGAGCTGAAGAAAAAGGGACTGAAGAGTGGAGGGGTGGGGCATGGCGTTTGAGCGGGTTTTGTAGGATTTCAAATCGCAAGCGTCAAAAAGGAAGGATTTCATCACTTTGAAGGAATGTGGGGTAAAGTTTGCCGAGACGGATGAAGGATTGATAAGTGTGGGGCACGGTTTGGCGGGAAGGATCGAGGATCCGGATGGGAGTTTTGTGAGGTACAGGGTCCCACCCACGGAATTCTTGAAACTCGTTTCATTGTACTGTATCATTGGCCGCTTTCTACAAATTCAACCAACGCAGTGCCAGCTCTACATAAATCTCCTGGCTTATGCACTACTTTGGCAATGACGCCATCATGTGGAGCTCTGATGACAGTCTCCATCTTCATGCTTTCAATTACAACCAATGCTTGATTTTTCTTAACCTCGTTACCTTCTGTGACTTCAACTCTTAGTATTTTACAAGGCATCGGTGCAAGGATACTGTTCTTCACATCTACTGTTCCTAAAACTTTGTCTGCCCACTTTGGTTGTTGTAGTTTCAATCTATACTGTCGACCCTGTTGGAAAAGAATTAAACTATTCGTTTCTAAATCTTTGATAAATGTTGTTTCTATTCGACCATGTGGATAAAATGTTTGAATGATATTTGTATCTCTGTCGTAATTGCTTGTGACGATATATTCAACTCCTGATTCCTCTGTAATTCCTAAAATATGATCTGTTATCTGACGTACTTTGATTGTTTGTTTTCTTCCATCCACTGCTCCATTTGCCGGAATTTCTTCAAGATTGAATTGTTTTGCAGATAAACTTTGCCCGAATCCGATGAGTGAATGATTGACTGAAGATGATTGATATTGTTCTTGAAAGAATAAACCTATTGTAGCTTGTATCCATACCTCTGATTTGATCTCAGGTTGTTTGAACAATTCTATTTTATTCTTTTCAATATATCCTGTTTCTACCTCTCCATTCACAAATCCAGGACTCGTACACATTCGTCGTAGAAAATCAACATTCGACATTGGTCCTGCTATCTGGTATTCTTCGAGCGCTGTTTTCAATTTCTGTAAAGCTGTTACTCGGTCAGAACCTTGTACAATCAATTTTGCTATCATAGGATCATAATATGAAGAAACCATATCTCCTTTGACAAATCCCGCATCGATCCTGACTGTATCTGTAGTTTCTGGAGTCTTTAAATGTAACAAATGTCCAGTATCTGGCACAAAATTCATATCTGGGTTTTCCGCATATATTCTCGCTTCTATTGCATGACCTCTTTGCTTTATTCTTTCATGTATCTGCTCTTGAGTCAATGGAATGTGTCCTCCATTAGCGATTGTGATTTGCCATTGAACAAGATCTTCTCCAGTGACCATTTCCGTAACTGGGTGTTCTACTTGTAATCTTGTGTTCATTTCCATGAAAAAGAATTCTCCTGTATCGTTATCAAAGATAAACTCGACCGTTCCTGCTCCTTCATATTCAACAGCCAATGCTGCTGCTCTTGCTTTTGCCCATAAGTCCTGTCTTACTTCTTCGGAAAGATTTGGTGCAGGTGATTCTTCCAAAATCTTCTGATGTCTTCTTTGAATGCTACAATCTCTCTCACCCAGAGCAACGCATCCACCATGTTGATCAGCAAATATTTGTACTTCAATATGTCTAGGAGTTTTGATGTATTTCTCTACCAACATTCCATCATCTCCAAACGATGACCTTGCTTCACTTTTAGCTTCTTCAAGTTTCGATATGAAATCTTCTTGAGTTTGGACGATCCTCATTCCTTTTCCACCTCCTCCTTTTACTGCTTTGACCATAATAGGGTATCCAATGTCTTCAGCTTTCTCTTTCAAAAAGTTGACATCTTGATTACATCCATGATAGCCAGGAATACATTCTACTCCAGCAGCACTCATAATTTCCTTACTCCTCGCTTTATCTCCCATACTTTCAATTGCTCTCCATGGCGGTCCGATGAATTTCAATCCTGCTTCTTCGCACTTTCTCGCAAACTCCGCATTTTCAGATAAAAAGCCATAACCTGGATGAATGGCTTGACATGCTTGTTGCAAGGCTATCTTTATGATATAATCGCCATCTAAATATCTGCTTGTTGCATCACCGAGGTTTATTGCGTATGGAGAAGAGAGAGCATGAGGTGATATGGCATCAGGTGTGGTATATAGGACTGTAGTGCGTATCCCAGACTCGCGAGCCGTACGAGATACTCGAAGCGCAATTTCACCGCGGTTGGCAAGAAGTATAGAATTTAGGGGATCTTTGAACAGACCATTTGAAGATATGCAAGTTGATGAGCGTCGTAGAAAGCCGGTTCGCGCGAGTCGCAAGAGACCATTGTGTCGTCTCATGTTTTGTCCATGCTACTTACGTCCTGAGGGCATTGTTGTCAAGGATCGGACAAGTTGTAGTTGACTGAACCGAAAATAGCCGAGCGAGACTTTGCGGCAAAGCAGATGCTTACGTAAGCGAGAATGCAGCATTTGCCTCGAGAAAATCGTCAATTGGTTTGCGGCACTTGGTGAGCTATCATCGTCATAGGCTGACTTAATCAGAGGCCCACAAAGTCGGCTCCAAATCAAGTCAGGCATAGGCGCTTTCTGGTCAGTGTGCACGGCTGGCCGTGTGAGAGTCCATTCGCCGAGACTTTCATCGGTTTGTTCTGAGAAAAAATTGGTTGAAACACCGCACCTAGATAATGTGTTTCCATACCATAAAATAGCAGACGAATAAAGTCAAGAGTTGGTCACAGTCGGAAAGAATCAGGAGAATTACATCTGATTAGGATCTCTGGACATGGATCAAGAATTCGATGATTACGATGATGAATATAATTATGACGATGATTTCTTCTACATCGAAGACACATATCTACTTCCCGTAAGTCAATTTTTTGACCATTACCTTTCTCGTTGTTAATGGAATCAAGGATGAGTTAGTCGAGACATCTATCCCCTCTCCTCCCCCTATTGAACAAATAGAGGATCAATATTTCGCTTCTTACGACGATTATGATCATTTCATGGATCTCGACTATGGTTCTAACGATTATTATGACATGGTTCTTCAAGGAAAACCAATCGACCACGACTCGATCCTCATAAAGAAGCGCAAATCTTGTACTTCTGACGACAACAATCGGCCGCCCAAGAAAGTCAAGATGACTATGGACGATCAAGGCCGTCAAGCAAGTGACGGAATATGGCAGGGCCCAAATGTTATATTGCGAACAGTGAAAAAGTCAGACAAAGATGAAAAATCAACAACATACGTACAGATTCATAGTACAAAGTTACTAGAAAAGACTGCAAGTTTTACGACTGAGAAGATAGCTCGCAACATTTCGTCAGATATCGAAGCTAACAGCAGTAACAGTAATGCTCAACAAGATGTTTCAGCGAATCTATCTGATGATGCTCATAAACTTGGAGGTAGTTCAACATCAACTTCTCACTTTCATGAAATCTTGTCTATGTCCAACGAGGAATGTGCAACTCGTGTGCTGTGTAACATTGACCGTGAAAAATTAGTTACTACAAGCTTGCAAAACGATCAGAATACGTCTACCACAAGGCGTAACCGTCACACTTGCAAACATGACACTTCCGATGAGCGTAATTCATATTGTAAATAAAGCTGCTGTGAGACAGTATCAACGGACATATTATAGCTAGGCCAAAGCAATTATCAAAAGAAGATGAATTCTCCTCCTTTCATTTGGACCTCTCATTCACGCGCGTAAAGGAACATATGGACTATATTTTAAGAACAAAAATATATGAATAATAATAAGAATTGAGGTACCTTGACTTTCCCAACCATTCGATTTTGATATGAGGCTTCGAAAATGAATCTCATACCAGACATTCAAAACTCAAGGGCCTTGCGGTGTGGACCAAGCAGGATTTGCAGGATTGCTGGGAGGAAAATCCGGGGAATCTCGGGTAGGGATTCGGAGGATGAGAGGATCCAGAGGATTAAAATCAAACTGACAGGTGTCGGCTTAGTCAGCTTTTTTAGAGATTCTGATTCGCTCGACCACCTCGTAAAGGGTTTGCGGGAACTCCCGCACACTCTTTCGAAACTCATCGATTTCAACATGTAGGATTCGCTGGACGTTTAAAATGACGGTCCTACCCCTCCTCAATTTCCAATACATACTTGACCTTCACTTGCGATCTTCCCAGCATGCACAATCCGCTCAAAAGTATACCGGCCTTGAACGAAAATTTCTTATTTACGGGCTCTGTGGTAGGCGATCTATACTACATTGGGACCCGGATGGCTCAGATAAATCTATTCATAACCAGCACTGTGACAGTTTATGTTTACCCCTTGGCGCAACATGAGCTGAAAGGTTGGTCAGGCACTGCACTAGGCTGCTTTTATGCGACGATCGCGATCAATATTGTAGGGGCAGGGTTTGCCGCTTATGCTATTGTTCAGGAGCTTGTAGTCGGCAAGGAGGCTCATAGTAAAGCCAATAAATTGAATTCACCAGAAGACGTCCACAGTGGTCCGCAATTACATCTGGAACGCGTACTATGGGCGGATGGCGTTATTTGGTAAGTGTAACTCTATGTCTATAATTTTTGTATATGCTGAATTTCCTGGCAGCGTGATTCTCCTGGCCCCTATGATCGGCTCTGCCATTCTCACGTCACGCGAAACCGGGTGGCATGGAATAGCACTCGTGGGGTTCATATTCACCTTACTAAACTTTTTCCCGTTTGTAGTTTTTGCATTGATAGATAGTAACCGGAAAGGCTTTCACGAGAATCCCGTGAATGCTGCGACCTTGCCCTATGGTAATAGTGGAAACATGCAAATGTCGCGAGTTTAGATGACTTAGTAACCAGAGCCAAATTAGATAACTTACAAACAATGACACACACGAAACAAGGGTCGAAACAATTGATTATGATATGTCTTTGTTGGTCATTTGGTCGCAAGTAAGTATTTTCGCTAATTACATGTTTGATTTTAGTGATTATATTGTAAATGTAATGACCCAATGTATGCTATAAAGTCATGCCTTGTTATACCGATAACTATATGTACATAGTAGTATCCATAAATGCGATTATCGGTCCATCCAAATCCACTAAAATAATGACCTCTTATTATTGAGGGCTGCGTGGGGCGTGTTACCGAAAGGGGTGCTATCGTTATAACAAATTTCTGAGCATACTATATAACTTACCTATTAATCCAAAATACCGATAGCTGAACTCGCAGGTTGAAGGATCTACTCCATACGATACGTTATGATCTCGTCGTATCGAGACTAACGCTTTCACACCGTGTTAACGCCATAAAAGGACTCTACTGTACTCCGTTTGGGAATACGCCTTACTTGTGTCATCATAACATGACTTAATATTGGATTCTCTCCTATGTAAATTCTCGAACACAGTTTGAACGAGGCATTTGAAGCCATTCAAAACTTGATCTCTAGAAGTGATCGTAGATTTGTAATGGCAGGATTCGGAGATATTTTGTCAAGGGCGCAAGCATTGATTACTGAGCAAATTGCTGTCGGCTTTCCCTACTCTTCTGATAAATCGCACCCATGTGTACCTTTTCCGCAATCCGAATATGTTTCGACGGAGCTTTCGGCGACGGTTTCTGTCAATACAACAGCGATAGCGGACACTTCTACACACGTCTCAAGTTTCATCAATGGTATATGTCAACTAAGTCAGAAGTTCTTCTGCTTTTATCGAGCGCCTTCCTCTGCTACTAGGAACACACGATCCGCGGGCGCATTCGAAGAGCCAAATTATGTTTTTGTGCTTCCTTTGTGCGCAATCCGACGAGTAGAACGATTACACGGACAAAATCACATTTTCTCCTTGTCCATCACGACATGGACGGGTAATACCTCCTCCGACAACAAATCTAGCTCGATTGATGTTAATTCAGCTTCGACAACAACCAAGACACCTAAAATCATACTTCGATTAGACGGAAATCGACAACAATGCGAGAAGTTCTGCGACGTGTTGAAGAAGGGATTGCGAGATGGAATGAAGAATATCAATAATATGAGAGCGATTGTGGATACATGTTATTCAGAATGGCTGTTGGCGACTGTTAATATCGACCAAAAGAAAGACACATCACCAGTGGCGAGTTCAGACTTATCGACAGGCAAAGAGCAGGCAAAGTTGATGGCTCCAGATACGGGATTGGGAATGATGTTTAAATACCCTGGTGATGCTAGAAAGCTTCGAGACAAAGGAAAGATACGACTATGGATGGAATATTTCAAAAACAATGGGCGAAATATGACACTTGTACGGCAAGCTGATTTACCCCGATTAGTAAGAATTGGATTGCCAAATAGGTTAAGAGGAGAAATGTGGGATATATTATCAGGAGCATTTTATATGAGATTGGGAGAGCCAAAATTATACGAAGAAACCCTAGAAAAATACAGAGGTCGGACTTCTGTGGCAATTGATGAGATTGAAAAGGATTTGAACAGAAGTCTACCTGAATATCCTGCATTCCAGATCGAAGAAGGCATCGGTCGACTACGACGGGTATTAACGGCATATAGTTGGACGAATTCTGATGTTGGATATTGCCAGGCTATGAATATAGTTGTGGCAGCTATGCTTATGTATAAATTACTCTATCGTTCTGTTGTTCCATTACTAATTCATGATAGATATCTGTCCGAAACACAAGCCTTTTACGTCTTGTCAGTCTTGTGTGACAGACTATTACCGGGTTATTATTCAATGACAATGTATGGTACTTTGCTTGATCAACGAGTATTTGAATCACTCGTCGATCGGACATTACCAATTCTTTCGGAACATTTATCCAAGACGGACGTACAACTATCCGTAGTATCACTTCCTTGGTTTCTATCCTTGTATATAAACTCCATGCCTTTGATTTTTGCTTTTCGTGTTTTGGATGTCTTCTTTCTCGAAGGACCTAGAGTGTTGTTTCAAGTCGGTTTAGCTATATTGAGAGTGAATGGAGCAGAATTACTTGACGCAGCTGATGATGGAGCTTTCATATCCGTCCTCAAAGCTTACTTTTCTCGTCTTGCAGAGTCTGCCCATCCTAAATCCGAAAATCCAAAACTTCGAGCAGTAACCAACTTTCAAGCGCTGATGGTGGTTGCTTTTCGTGAGTTTTCCGGCATTACTATGCAAGTCATATCCGATCTTCGAGCCAAACACAAGAACGCCGTATTGGACAATATAGAATCATTTGCAAAGAGGACGTCGATACGAAATCTTGGACCGGAAAGTCGTAGAATAAGTAATGCAGATCTCAATTTTATATATGATAGATTTTATGGAGTTTTATACGAAAGACAAGCTAGAATGAAAATGATCTTTGAAGCTGATGAACGGCAAAGACAGAGTATATTATCAAAAACAGGTTCTCTATTTGGTGGGGGGAACGATCGAAGATTGGAAGTTGGTAGAGTTGGTTATGGACCCAGTCCGACTGAGATGGATTATGATTCTTTTCGTGAATTTATGACTGGTATAAGTCGATGGTCGGTAACGGACATTCCAATGTCTCCTTTGAAAGAGCAAGAGAGAGGTAATGTCAACAATTTGTTCAGTCCAACTGGAAATACGAGATCCACTAATCTTTCACCGTGGGGAGACGGTCCAGAACCAGCTAATCATGACTTTTTACGACGACTATATAAATCCTGGAAAAGGGATGATGCTCATGCACTCAACCTACAAGATGTTGTGACTGGACTGGCTAAAATAAAGGCAACCAGAGATATACTGACAAATATAGCGTTTTTCTTCTCTCTTTACGACGAAGATGCTGATGAGAAGATTGATCGTGAAGCGGTACTTCATATATCAGAGGATCTCTTATTCTTATCTCGATGTGGATTGGATAGTGAAGGAGACAGCATACCACAAACACCGGCTTTGAATGATGACGGAACAAGTCGACGGCAACAAAATAAAGATGAACAATTCTTGGGTGCTATATCAGCATTTACACGACGCTGTTTCGAGTATGCTGAACCAGAGAATGTGAATCTTATCAGTCCAGTTGAGAATTCACCAATCACTTCTACCTCCAATACTTCTCTTGAGTTTGACCAGACAAAATCCAAAATACACGCCAATGCTGCCTTAAACCCAGATACGCCTCTATATCTTTCACTTCCAACCTTTCGTATGCTCGTCCTAGCTGATGAAGCACTTGAGTCGTTCTTTGATTCCGGCTTTCCAAATTCATTTCATCTAGCTGATGGGCCACTGTCATCCTCCCTTTCTAATTCATCACATCTGACTACATTTACTTCGACGGGGGTGCGCGTAGGTATACCTTCACGAAGCTTTCCTCTCAGTCCTGGTGGGAGTCTACGAGTTGGGTCTATACCGACTGCAGGCAAAGGAATACGAGGAATGTTGGATTCTATAGTTGCAGATGGAATGAAAGTCGCGGCAGAAGTCAAAAGAAGAATGGACGAAGCACAGAAAGAGCTTGATCAAGCTGGAAAGTCCAAGGACGTGAATGATGATGACGAAGATGACGATGAAGGTGGAGCTCAAGATTTATTAGACGGT
>Ga0160428_1001851_pt1 | contig 14407 bp, 14 predicted proteins | sample SolpanmetagenomM_FD_108198 | JGI IMG/M metagenome (GOLD analysis project Ga0160428, IMG submission 108198) | Solar panel surface microbial communities from Lawrence Berkeley National Laboratory, California, USA - M | ecosystem: Engineered > Built environment > Solar panel > Unclassified ... | reverse complement strand
CTGTTCTTCGGTAATCCGCTGCTGCGCGATTCGGAGCTGCTCAACTTCGAGGGCCGCTACGAGTGGTTCTTCGCGCGCGACCAACGCTTCACGCTCGGCGGTTTCTACAAGCGGATCAAGAACCCGGTCGAGCAGGTCGGTTTCTACACCGGCGCGGATGACCGGTTGCAGACCGGCTTTACCAATTTGCCGAAGGCGACGCTGTATGGTGCCGAGGTCGAGCTCCAGAAATATTTCCCGCTCGATTTCCTCGACAGCAGCTTCTTCGCGACCAGGCGGGCGCTGTTGATCGCCAACTACACCTATTCCAAGTCGGAGATCACCGCGGACGCGAGCTGCGTGCCCAACGTGCTGACGCAGACGCTCGGCGGGTGCCAGGCGGGCTTTGGCCCCGCGAACCTGCAGTTCCGCGATGGCGCACCGCTGACGGGGCAGTCGAAGCATCTCGTCAACGTCCAGGTCGGGCTCGAGGACAAGGCGGCGCTGTCGCAGGTGACCTTGCTGTTCAACTACGCCAGCCCGCGCGTCACCAACCGTGGTCCGTCGAACCTGAGCGGCACCGGCTTCCAGCCCGACATCATCGAGAAGCCCGGGATCCGGCTCGACCTCGTTGCGCGGCAGGGGTTCAAGGTGCTCAGCGGCCAGTGGGAACTCAAGGCCGAAGCGCGCAACCTGACGGGCACGCGCTATCAGGAAGGCCAGAATTTCGGCAACGGCAACATGGTCTACGTCAACCGCTACCGCCAGGGCCGGATCTTCTCGCTCGGCGTCAGCACGACCTTCTGATGCCCTGCCGCCCTCGCGCCGGTCTGTTGCCCGGCGCGGGGGTAGGGCGGTCACCAGCCGAGTCACCGGCCCCAGGGGCGTTCGCGAAACCATTTGGTGATGACGTATTTCGTGCCCGCGCGGACCTTCATCCCGTGATGGAGCGTCGCGGGGTTGAGCGTCCCGTCGCCGCGGCGGTTGTTCCACGCGAGCAGCTTGCCGGTCTCGGGCTGGACGATCTTGTCGATCGCCTTGAACCGCGTCGCGCCGCCCGCCTCGGGTTCGTTGAGGTAGATCATCACGGTCCAGGTGCGGTTGCCCGCGACCCCGCAGAACCGGGCATAATCCACGCCGCTCGGCTCGAAATAGTCGGTATGCTGCTTGAACTCCTGCCCCACCGCATAGCGTTGCCCCTGGATCGGTTCGCCATAGGCGGGATCGAGCCCGGTCAGCGCGCAGATCCGGGCGTTGAGGTCGATCGTCAGCGGGTCGAGCGGGTCGAGGTCGCCGGTCTCGCTGGTGCGAAAGCTCGCGTCGCCGTTCGTGTCGGAAAGGGTCGAGGGACGTCGGGTCGCATCGACCGCGGCGCACAAAGCGGCGCAGGTTTCGGCGTCCAGAAAGGTGCGCCGGATGAACAGCGTAAGCTTCGGGCTGGGCACCCGCTGGACGCCTGCCTGCGCAGCGAGCCGCGCGACCATTGCGTCCGCGGGGAGCCCCGATCCGTAGTTTGCAGACATGGCGTCGGTCGGTTCCATCATCCTGCTTTCCTGCCAAAATCCGGCGCTGTTTTCCAGCCTCGTGGCATGTCATATGAGGTTCACAGGTATGACACCGGACTGTAACACTCGCCGCCTAGCAGGGCTTTGAACGGGGAAAATGTCCGCATGCGGTTGGTTTTGGATGCGCGGGCGCGGGCATTGCTGCGACGCCTTCCCGTTACGACGGTGTACACCGGGATCGAGCTCGCGTTGATCGCGCTGCTCGCGGTGCAGAGCGCGCGTCTCGTCTATGCAGTGATCACCCCGGTTGGCCCGGTCGGCGTGTGGCGTCCCGAGCAGGGCGCGATCCCGGGCTCGCCGCAGGCGATCCTGCGCGGGTTCGACCCGTTCTTCCGCACCAGCGGGGGAGACGCTGCGGGGCCTGCGGTGGTGACGAGCCTGCAACTGACTTTGTACGGGACGCGGATCGACGAGGCGCAGGGCGGGGGCTCCGCGATCATCGCGGGCGCGGACGGGATCCAGCAGAGCATCGGCGTCGGGCAGGAGATCTCGCCGGGGGTGATCCTCAAGGCGGTCGCGTTCGACCATGTCTCGATCGAGCGCGGCGGGCGCGCGGAGGACCTGTTCATCACCCAGGCCGAACAGGCCCCCGCGCCTGCGGTCGCGCCACCGGGCGCGCCGCTGATGGGGGGTGGTGCCGCGCCGTCGCCCGCTGGCGCCGCGCCAGCCCCCGGAGGCATCACCGCCGCGCAGGTGCGCAGCGACATCGGCTTCATCCCGCGGATCGACGGCGGCAAGGTCAGCGGTTTGACGGTGCGCTCGCAGGGCTCTGGCGCGGCGTTCCGCGCGGCGGGGCTGCGCGATGGCGACATCGTCACGCAAGTCGGCGGGCGTCCGGTGACCGGGCAGGCCGATATCGACCGGCTCGCGCCGCAACTGGCGCGTGGCGGCACCATTGCCCTGTCGGTCGAGCGCGGCGGACAGGTCGTTCCCCTTACCCTTACGATTGCGGGCCAATGAAAAGACTGATCCTCCGGCCCGTCCTCGCGTCCGCGCTCGCGCTCGCCAGCGCCGGGGCTGCGACCGCGCAGCAGACGATGAACGTGCGCGATGCGGACATTCGCGCGTTCATCGCGGATGCCGCGCGCGTGACCGGGCGGACCTTCATCATCGATGCACGCGTCCAGGGGAAGGTGACCGTCGTCACCGATCACCCGGTGAGCAAGTCGCAATATTTCGAGATCTTCCTGTCGACGCTGCGCGCCAACGGGCTGGTCGCGGTGCCGACCACCAACGGCAGCTTCCGGATCCAGCCGATCGACAGCGCGGCGTCGCAGCCGAGCCGGGTCGGGTCGCGCGGGGCGGCGAGCAACAGCTTCGTCACCGAGATCGTCCGGTTGCGCTCGGTCGATGCGCAGTCGGCGGTCGATACGGTGCGCGGGCTGGTCTCGCCGCAGGGGACCGTCAGCGCGAACCGGGGCGGCAACAGCCTGGTAATCGTCGATTTCGCGGACAACGTCCGCCGCGTGCGCGAGGTGTTGCGGCGGATCGACACCAACACGGCATCGACGCGGATCGTCCCGCTCAAGAATGCCGGCGCGCGGGAGATCGCCACCGCTTTGCAGTCGCTCGCGGGGCAGGGTGGCGGCGGGGGTGGCGCCAGTGCGGGAGGTGCAGGCGGCGCGGCGGCACCAAGCGCCAACGGCACCAGCGTCGTTCCGGTGCAGAGTTCGAACTCGGTAGCGATCAGCGGCGATGCGACGACGGTCGCGCGGCTCGCGGCGGTGGCCGAGGATCTCGACCGGCGCGCAAAGAACGGGACCGAAATCAAGGTCCTGTTCCTCGAGAATGCCGATGCCGAGCAATTGCTCCCGGTGCTCCAGCAGCTCGTCGGCCAGACGCCGTCGCCGATCACCAATCAGCAACTGTCGCAATCCACCTCCGGCAACAACCAGACCGGGAGCAACGGCAACAACAGTTCGCAGCGTCAGGCGAATACGCCAGCGGTCCAGCAGGACACCTCTGCGCCGGGCGGTACACCGAGCCAGGCCGCGATCACCGCGCAGGGCGGGCGCACCGCTGCGGTCGTAACTCGCTTCGTCGGTGCGAACGCGATCGTCATCGCCGCCCCCGCCGAAGTCCAGCGGCAATTGTCGGAGGTCGTGCGGCAGCTCGACACGCGGCGCGAGCAGGTGCTGGTCGAGGCGATCGTCGCCGAAGTGTCGGATCAGGTCGCAAGCCAGCTCGGCGCACAATTCGCGATCGCCAACCTGAAGGGCGGCGTGTTCGCGGCATCGAGCTTCCAGAATACGGCGCCCAGCCTGCTGACGATCGCGGGCGCGGTCGGCGCGCGACAGCTCAACACGACGACGACGACGATCAACGGATCGACCGTCACCACCAGTACCAACAACACCGTCAGCGACACGCTCGCGCAATCCGCGCTCAGTTCGATCCTTGGGGCAAGCGGCGGGTTCGGCGGCTTCACCGGCAAGATCGGCGACACGATCTTCGCGTCGATCATCAATGCGGTAAAAAGCGACACGACCTCGAACCTGCTCCAGGTCCCGCACCTCGTGATGCTCGACAATCAGGAAGCGCACAGCCTGGTCGGGCAGGAAATCCCGATCACCACCGGGCGCGCGCTGTCGAACAATTTCGACAATGCGTTCCAGACCACGCAGCGCGAGAATGTCGGGATCGAGCTGACGGTGCGCCCGCAGGTCAATTCGAGCGGGACGGTCAAGCTCAACCTGCGGCTCGAGGTCAGCTCGATCGCGGGGCCGGTGTCGAGCAGCAACAGCGACCTCATTCTCAACAAGCGCGAGGTCGAGACGGTCCGTACCGTCGATGATGGCGACATCGCGGTGATCAGCGGGTTGCTCGACGACAATGAGCGGCGGACGATCGAGAAGATCCCGCTGCTCGGCGACATTCCGGGGCTGGGGAACCTGTTCCGCTCGAAGGCGAAGTCGCGGACCAAGACCAACCTGATGATCTTCATCCGCCCGACGATCCTGCGCACCGCGGAGGACAGCCGCCGCCTGACCGAGCAGCGTTACGGTTATCTGCGGCTCCAGCAGGGGTTGCAGGATTCGGAAGCGGAACCCTCGATCGACCAGCTGGTGCGCGATTACCTCGCCGCCGCCCCGCCGATCCCGAGCGCGCCGGTGCTGGGGAATGTCGACGATCCGCGGATCGCGTTGCCGATCCAGCGGAATACGACGACGATCCTTCGCAGGCGGGACAAGTGATGGGTGGCGATCCGCTGCTGAATAGCCCCTCCCCTGAAGGGGAGGGGTTGGGGTGGGGCAGTCCAGCAGGGCTGCCGCTCGGTGAGACACCCCCCACCCCCAACCCCTCCCCTGAAGGGGAGGGGCTTACAATTCCCGACGTCACCATCCCCTACGCCTTCGCGCGGCGTTTCGGCGTCGTCCTCGCCCCCGGCACCGACAGCCATTTCGCGATCGCGATGCGCGAGGGTGCGGACCCCAAGGTGCTGCTCGAACTCCGCCGCCATCTCGCACGCCCGTTCGACGTCGGGTTCGTAAACCCGACCGAATTCGACCGCTTGCTCTCCGAAGCCTATCGGATGGACGGCCAGGCTGCCGCCATGGCCGCGGGAACGCTCGGCCTCGGCGACGAACTCGACGTTCTCGCGAGCGACCTGCCGACCGCGGATGACCTGCTCGACACCGCGGACGATGCGCCTGCGATCCGGCTGATCAACGGCATCATCGCCGACGCCGCGCGCAACGGCGTGTCGGACATTCACGTCGAACCCTATGAGACCGGCCTCGTCGTCCGGATGCGGATCGACGGTGTGCTGCGCGAGACGCTGCGGATGCCGCCGCATGTCGCCCCCGTCGTCGTTAGTCGGATCAAGGTGATGGCGCGGCTCGACATCGCCGAGCGGCGCGTGCCGCAGGATGGCCGCATCGGGCTGACGCTGGGGGGCAAATTGCTCGACGTCCGCGTCTCCACGCTGCCGAGCCGCGCGGGCGAGCGCGTGGTGCTGCGAATCCTCGACAAGGAGAATGCCGGGATCACACTCGACGTGCTCGGGATGACCCCTGCGATCAACCAGTTGCTCAAGGAAGCGATTACCGAGCCGAACGGGATCATCCTCGTCACCGGGCCGACCGGCTCGGGCAAGACGACCACGCTCTACGCCTCGATGCGGCTGCTCAACGATGGCAGCCGCAACATCCTGACGGTCGAGGATCCGGTCGAGTACGCAATGGACGGCGTCGGGCAGACGCAGGTCAACGCCAAGGTCGGGCTGACCTTCGCGGCGGGGCTGCGGGCGATCCTGCGGCAGGATCCCGATGTGGTGATGGTCGGCGAAATCCGCGACCGCGAGACCGCCGAGATCGCGGTGCAGGCGTCGCTGACCGGGCATCTCGTGCTGTCGACGGTCCACACCAACGACGCGGTCGGCGCGATCACGCGGATGCGCGACATGAAGGTCGAGCCGTTCCTGCTCGCCTCCACGCTCCGCGCGGTGATCGCACAGCGGCTGGTGCGGCGGTTGTGCGAACATTGCCGCCGGCCGGTGCAGGCGACGGGGTCGGTCTCGGCGCTGCTCGGGTTCGATTCTGGGGCGATCGTTTACGAGGCGGTCGGCTGCGAGCAGTGCCAGGGGACGGGGTATAAGGGCCGGATCGGCGTCTATGAGGCGATCCGGATCGACGATACCGTGCGGCGGCTGATCAACGACGGCGGGGATGAATCGATCATCGCGCGGCATGCGTTTCTGCATGCGCCCAATCTGGGAAGTGCGGCGCGCGCGCTGGTGCGCGACGGGATGACCACGCCCGAGGAGGCGGTGCGAATCTCGCGGCGCGACATGGCGGATGCAGAAGCGCCGATGCCGTTGCCGGCGCCGGAGGCGGTCGTTGAATAGCGGCTACCGCTCCCACCGTTCGTTTCGAGCGACGTCGAGAAACCCGGCACCCGCGCAGGTTTCTCGACTTCGCTCGAAACGAACGGGTATGAGGTTGGCCTGTGCCTGACTTCGATTATCTCGCGATCGACACCAAGGGCCGCGAGGCGCGCGGGCAGGTTGCCGCGCCGTCGATCGAGGATGCGCGCGTGCTGCTCGACCGGCGCAAGCTGTATGTCGTCAAGGTCGAGCCGGGCTCGGGCCGCGCCGCCGCCACCCGCGGCAAGCCGCTGTTCTCCGACTTCCGGCTCGGCAGCCGCAAGATGAGCACCAAGCAGCTGACGCTGTTCACGCGCCAGCTCGCGACGCTCAACCGCGTGTCGCCGCTCGAACAGTCGCTCCGCACGATCTCGCGCCAGACCGAGCAGGAGCATGTCCGCGCGATCGTCGATTCGGTCCATGCCGGGGTGGTCGAGGGGCGACGGCTCCACGAGGCGATGGCGCGCGAGGGGAAGAGTTTCCCGGCGCTGTACCGCGCGATGGTGTCGGCGGGCGAGACCTCGGGGTCGTTGCCGGTCATCCTCGAGCGGCTTTCGGTGTTGCTGGAGCGGCAGGCGGAGATCAACGGGCAGATCATCACCACGCTGGCGTATCCGTCGGTGCTCGCGGTTGTTGCGATGGCGGTGGTGACCGCGCTGATGGTGTTCGTCGTGCCGCAGGTGGTCGAGCAATTCGACACGGTCGGCCAGCAATTGCCGTTGCTGACGCGAATCGTGATGGGCATCTCGAACTTCATGGTCAGCTATTGGTGGGCGTTGCTGCTCGCGATCGTGCTCGGCGGGATCGGCTTCTGGCGCGCGCTCAAGAACCCCGCGGTCAAGCTGCGCTTCGATACGTGGATCCTGCGCGTCCCGCTGATCGGGCGGCTGTTCCGCGATCTCCACGCCGCGCGGATGGCGCGGACGCTCGCGACGATGGTGGCGAGCCGGTTGCCGCTGCTCGAGGGGCTTGCGCTGACCGGGGGGACGATCCGCAATCTGCGGCTGAAAGCAGCGTCGGACGAGATCGTCGAGGCGATCCGTGGCGGCGGGAGCCTGTCGGCGGCGATGCGGCGGACGGGGGTGTTCCCGCCGTTGCTGACCTATCTTGCGGCGAGTGGCGAAACCGCGGGGCAGCTCGACGACATGCTCGAGCGCGCGGCGGACTATCTGGAGCGCGAATTCGACCGGTTCACGACGACCGCCTTGTCGTTGCTCGAGCCGATCATCATCGTCCTGATGGGGGGCGTGGTCGCGACGATCGTGCTATCCATCCTGTTGCCGATCCTGCAGCTCAACACGCTTGCCGGACAATGAGGTTTGTTATGACGCTTATCCCCGATACCGTTCCCAACCGCCGCGTTCGCTCGTCGGAACAGGGGTTTACGCTGATCGAGCTGATGGTCGTGATCGTCATTCTCGGGCTGCTCGCCGCGATCGTGACGTACAATGTCCTGCCGCTGGGCGACAAGGGCAAGATCACCAAGGCCAAGGCCGACATCGCGCAGATCGAGGGCGCGCTCGATCTCTACAAGCTCCAGAACGACACCTATCCCTCGACCTCGGACGGGTTGCAGGCGCTGGTCAGCGCGCCTGCCGATGCGGATGCGAGCAAGTATCAGCGCGGGGGCTATATCAAGAAGTTGCCGCTCGACCCGTGGGGCAAGCCGTATCTCTATGCCGCGCCCGGCCAGCATGGCGAGGCGGACATCTGGACGCTCGGCGCGGACAAGAAGGAAGGCGGCGAAGGCGTCAATGCCGATATCGGTAGCTGGCAGTAACCGTTTCGGCGGCGCGCAGGGGTTCACCCTGATCGAGCTGATGATCGTGGTGACGATCATCGGGCTGGCGAGCGCCGTGGTGGTGCTCGCGCTTCCCGATCCGCGCGGACGGTTGCGCGACGAGGGCGCGCAATTCGCGGCGCGCGCGCGGGCGGCGCATGACCTGGCGGTGGTGACGGCGCGGCCGGTGAGCGTGTGGGTGTCGGCCGGGGGGTATGGGTTCGATGCGCGGCGCGATGGTGCGTGGGTCGCGATGAGCGAGAAGCCGCTCCGCGTCACGCGCTGGAGCAAGGGGACCGAGGCGGTCCCGGCCTCTGGCGCGCGCGACCGGATCCTGTTCGATTCGACCGGGAGTGCGGATCGCCCGCTAGACGTGGTGCTGCATCGGTCGACCGAAAACCTGACGGTGCGGATCGGGAATGACGGGCGGGTCAAGATCGGTGCCTGAGCGAATGCGTCTCGCCGAGCGGGGTTTCACGCTGATCGAGATGATGGTCGCGCTGGCGGTGTTCAGCCTCGCCGCGCTTGCGTTGATCCGGCTGGAGGGCGCGACGATTCGCGGGGCGACGACGCTGGATACGACGCTGATGGCGCAGATCGTCGCGCGCAACGTCGCCTATACCGCGATGACCGACGCGCGCGCGCCGACGCTGGGGGCAGCGAACGGGGTGGAGCGGAACGGCGGGCGGTCATGGGCGTGGACTCGCGTGGTGCAGCCGACCGGGGATGCGCGGATCGTGCGGATCGATGTGACGGTGATGGATCCGGGCGGGCGGCGGGCCGGGCATCTGACGGTGGTGCGCGACGGGGCGACGCGGCCGTGAATTCTGGGCGTTTCCCGACTCAAGCTATGCTTCCCCGGCGAAGGCCGGAGCCCAGTCGCGGGCCGGGCATGGCGGCGGCTGCGCTCGATGACCATGACCTTTTCTACTGTGCCCCGGCCTTCGCCGGGGAAGCAGCAGTGGAAGGTGGGGGGCGTGCCGAACGGCGCGAAGCCGGGTTCACTCTCATCGAGGTGATGATCTCGCTCCTCATCTTCGGCCTGCTCTCCGCCGCTGGCGTGGCGTTGCTTGCGTTCTCGGTCCGCGCGCAGGGGGCGACGGCGGCGAAGCTCGACGACGTGTCGGGCTTGAACCAGCTGACCTCGATCATGACCGCCGACTTCGCGCAGGCGCTCGACCGGCCTGTGCGCGACGCAAGCGGGGCGGTGACGCCGTCGTTCGTCGGTGGGTCGGGGCCGGGGGCGGTGCCGATGCTGCGGTTCGCGCGCGGGGGGTGGAGCGACCTCGACGGCAACCCTCGCGCGGAAGTGCAGAAGGTCGAATATGCGGTGATCGACGGGGCGCTCGCGCGGGTTGCCTATCCGATGCTCGACGGCGCGCAGCCGCTCCCGCCGACCGCGCTCGTCCCGAAGGTCAGGCAGGTCCTGCTGCGCTATCGGATCCGCGGCGCGTGGAGCGATCGTTGGACCGGCAGCGTCCAGGCCCCGCTTCCCGATGCGGTCGAGCTGCGGGTGCTGCGCAGCAATGGGATCGAGACGCGGCAGATGTTCCTGGTCGGTACCGGCTATGCGAGGCGGTTCAATGTCGGCACCCCTTGAGCCCCAAACCGGCGAGCGCGGGGCGGCGCTGCTGACGGTGCTGCTGCTCGTCGCGGTGATCGCGGTGATCGCGGGGACCGCGCTCGAGAAACTGCGGCTCGCGACCCGGCTCGGCGGCAATGCGGTCGCGCTCGATCAGGCGCGCGCTTATTCGCTTGCGGCGGAGACGCTTGCGGTCGTCAAGGTCACCGACCTGCTCCAGAAGAGCAAGAACCGGGTTACGCTCCAGGGCAATTGGAGCGACACGCCGTTCGCGCTCCCCATCCCCAACGGCAGCGCGACCGCGCGCGTGACCGATGGGGGGAATTGCTTCAACCTCAACAGCCTCGTCGTCGAGACGACCCCCGGATCGTTCGCGCCCTATACCGCAAGCCGGCTGATCTTCGCGCGGCTGATCCGGCTGGTCGATCCCGCCGCACGCTCGCCCGACGCGATCGCCGCCGCCGCCGCCGACTGGATCGACACCGACAACAGCCCGCTCGAGGGTGGCGCGGAGGATTCGTCTTATGGCGGCGGGCGGCAGGGGTATCGCACCGGCAATACGCTGATGAGCGACCCGAGCGAACTGCGCGCGGTTAGCGGCGTGTCGCGGACCGATTACGAGAAGCTGCGCCCGTGGATCTGCACCTTGCCCGAGGCAAAGCCGTTCAAGCTCAACGTCAACACGCTGTTCCCCGAACAGGCGCCGCTGGTCGCGATGCTATACCCCGATACGATGACGGTCGAGGGGGCGCGCCAGATGCTGCTGCGCCGCCCGCCAATGGGCTTTGCCAGCAACACCGCATTCCTCGCGACAGGCGCGGTGCAGGGGTCGACTTCCGACCCCGCCGACTATACCGCCACCACCACCAAATGGTTCACGCTCAAGGTCGATGTGACGCTTGGCGGGACCGTTCTAGAACAATCGGGGCTGATCGACGCGTCGGCTCCTTCCGCGCGGCTCGTCTCGCGGCAATGGGGCGAGCGACCATGACCGACACGCTAGTCCTTTTCCTGCCCGCGCACGATCTGCCGTGGCGCTGGCTCCACATTGCGGGGAATGCGGTCGCCGCGCGCGGTGATGGCTTCCCCGACCTCCCCGCTGCAGACGAGCGGAACCATGTCGCGGTCGTGCCCGCGGACGCGGTGACGCTGCACTGGGCGGAACTGCCCGACCGCTCGGTCGCGCAATCTGTGACCGCGGCGCGGTTGCTTGCGGCGGATGCGAGCGCCTCGCCGATCGGCGCGCTGCATGTCGCGGTCGGGCGCGAGGGGGATTCGGTCGAGCGGCCGATCGGCGTGGTCGCGGCGGGGCAGATGCAGGCGTGGCTTGATACGCTCGCGGCGAACGGCGTCGATCCCGACGCGGTGCTTCCCGCGCCGATGCTGCTGCCGCGCCCCGAGACCGGGTATGTCCGCGCCGATCTCGGCGGCGAGGGCGTGGTGCGCGGCGCGACCAGCGGGTTTGCGGACGAGGCGCGGCTGACCGAGCTCGTCACCGGCGGGGTCGCGCCCGCAGTGCTGTCGCGCGGCGATGTCGAGGCCGCGATCCTTGCGGCGGTTGCTGCGCCTGCGCTCGACCTGCGGCAGGGGGCGTTTGCGCGGCGGCGCAAGATCGGGATCGACTGGGCGCTAATCCGGCGGCTGGCGTGGCTGAGCGCGGCGATCCTGGCGGTTACCGTGCTGATCACGGTCGTGCTGCTGATCAAATATTCGATTGCCGCCAACGAGCTGGAACGCCGCACCGATCTGCTTGCGCGGACCGGACTCGCGCGCGGCGAGGCGGTGAGCGATGCGGACCGGCAGCTCGACGCGCGGCTCGAGCGGCTGCGCGGCGGCGGGCAGGGGTTCACGCGGACGACGGCGGCGGTCTTCGCCGCAGTGCAGGCGACGCCGGGGACCGAATTGCGGACGCTGGCATTCGATTCGACGGGGGCGCTGCGCGTCACGGTCGGGTTGCAGAACGAAGGGCAGATCCTCGACCTGCGTCGCCGGATCGCGGCGGCAGGGTTCGAGGCGACGACGCAGGGGCAATTGGTCTCGACCGGCGGACGCCTGTCGGGCGAGTTGATGGTGAAGCCGCGATGACCGAACGTCTGCTCCTCTGGTATCGCGCGCGGACGCTGCGCGAACAACGGCTCGTGCTCGCGGGCGGGGTCATCGCGATCCTCGCGATCGCTTATCTGCTGATCGTGCCGCTCAACGACGTGCTTGAATCCGAACGCGGGCGACATGCCACCGACGTGATCCTGCTCGGCGAGACGCAAGTCCGTATCGACGCGGTCAAGGCGGCACAGGCCGAGCGGATCGCACCGCTCGCCGAGCCGCTCGAGACGCTGATCCGCACCCGCGCCAATGACGCGGGCTTCGCGCTCGCGACGGTGACTCCGCAGGGCGGGGACCGGGTCGCAATCGCGATCCAGTCGGCGCGTCCGGGCGCGCTGACCGGGTGGATCGCGGATCTGGAAAGCTCGGGGGTTCTGGTCGAGCAATTGAGCACGACCGACAATGGCGACCGTACGGTGGGGGCACAGATGACGCTCAGGGCGCGCGGGCAATGACGCGGTTTCGTCTCAGGACCGGGCCGCTCGCGCTGTTCGGCGCGGTGTTCGTGCTCGCGCTGATCGTGCTGCTTCCGCTGCGGCTGGTGCTTGGCTGGTTCGACCTCGATTCGACTCGAGTCGCCGCGCGCGAGGCGACCGGGAGCGTGTGGTTCGGCGGGGTGCGCGAGGCGCAGGTCGGGCAGATCGCGCTGGGCGACCTTGGCGCGCGGCTGTCGCCGTTTCCGCTCGCGGTCGGGCGTGCACGAATCGACCTGACCGGGCAGGCGACTCCGGGGGCCGATTCGGGGGTGCGGACGATTCGCGGTGCGGTCAGCGTGTCGCGGCACGCGGTCGGGATCGACGACATGAGCGCGAGTTTACCGACCGGGAACGTGTTCGCGCCGCTGCCGGTGACCGGGCTCGACCTCGACGATGTCAGCGTGCGCTACCGCGACGGCAATTGCGACAAGGCGGATGGCCGGGTGAAGGCGGTGCTCGGCGGCGATCTCGGCGGAATTGCGCTGGGGCAGGGGCTTTCGGGCAACGCGCGGTGCGACGCGGGGGCGCTGCTGCTGCCGCTCGCGAGCCAGGCGGGGAGCGAGCATGTCGACCTGCGATTGTGGCAGGACGGGCGGTTCGCCGCGCAGCTCACCGTGCGGGCGAGCGACCCTACGGTGGCCCAAAAACTCGAGCTGAGCGGCTTCCGGCCGACCTCGAAAGGACATATGCTCACAATCGATGGTAAATTCTGAACGAGCATTCTTGACGGTGGGTGCCTGCTCCCGCTAGGAGCGCCCACTCTGCGGCGATCGTAGTTCAATTGGTTAGAGCGTCGGCTTGTGATGCCGGATGTTGCGGGTTCAAGTCCCGTCGGTCGCCCCATTCTTTCTAGCAGCCAGGAATTCGCTTTGACCACCGGCTGGGGCTTCCCCGATTTCGACGACCACGAAGGCGTCCATCTCTTCACCGATCCGGCCAGCGGGCTGCGCGCCGTCATTGCGGTTCATTCGACGGCACTCGGGCCGGCAGCGGGCGGGGTTCGCTTCTGGCATTACGCCGATCATGATCGCGCCATCACCGATGCGCTGCGTCTGTCGCGCGGGATGAGCTTCAAGAACGCGATGGCCGATCTTCCGATGGGCGGGGGCAAGGGCGTGGTCCTCGCGGCCAACCCCGGCGACACGATCAACCAGGCGCAGCTCGAGGCGTTCGGTCGCGCGGTCGAGTCGCTCGGTGGGCGCTATGTGACCGCGGAAGACGTCGGCATGTCCGAAGCGAGCATGAAGACGATCGCGACTGTGACCAAGCATGTTTCCGGGCTTCCGGTTGCCGCGGGCAGCGCGGGTGGCGATCCCGGGCCGTATACCGCGATGGGTGTGTATCTGGGCGTCAAGGCGGCTGCAAAGCGCGGGCTTGGTGCGGATGACATGCGCGGCGTGCACGTCGCGATCCAGGGTGTCGGCAGTGTCGGTGGCGGGCTTGCCCGGCTGCTCGCCAAGGACGGCGCGAAGCTGACGCTTGCCGACGTCAACGCCGACCGCGCGAAGGCGCTGGCGGAGGAGCTCGGTGGCGAGACGGTTTCGGCGGATGCGATCCTGTCGACCAAGGCGGATATCGTCAGCCCGAACGCGCTTGGCGCGATCCTGACGCCGCAGTCGATCGACGCGCTGCAGACCAGGATCATCGCGGGTGGCGCAAACAACCAGCTTCTGACGTACGCCGAGGGCACCACGCTGCAGGAGCGCGGCATCCTCTACGCGCCGGATTACGTCATCAACGCGGGCGGGATCATCAACGTCGCGCTCGAATATCTCGGGCGGGGCGACCAGGCAGAGGTCGAGACGCGCATCGCGCGGATCCCCGAGCGGCTGGTCGCGATCTGGGACGAGAGCGAGCGTTCGGGTTCGCCGGCTTCGGATGTTGCGGATGCGATGGCGCGCAAGCTGATCGGGCGCGGGTAAGGTACTTTCCTTTTGATTGCTTCCCCGGCGAAGGCCGGGGCCCAGTAGCGAAGGTCGAAGTAACGGAGCGCCACGCCCGCCACTTACCGTCTCTCTACTGGGCCCCGGCCTTCGCCGGGGAAGTGATTCAGGGGTG
>Ga0160428_1001850_pt1 | contig 14409 bp, 9 predicted proteins | sample SolpanmetagenomM_FD_108198 | JGI IMG/M metagenome (GOLD analysis project Ga0160428, IMG submission 108198) | Solar panel surface microbial communities from Lawrence Berkeley National Laboratory, California, USA - M | ecosystem: Engineered > Built environment > Solar panel > Unclassified ... | reverse complement strand
GTGGAGTGGGATGCCGGCCACCAGCTCATCAAGGTGCACCCGCTGTTTGAGTGGACCTGGGAGGAAACGGTAGCCTTCACGCAGCAGCACGGGGTGCCTACCAACCCGCTGCACCAGCAGGGCTTCGTAAGCATTGGCTGCGCGCCCTGCACCCGGGCTATCAAGCCGGGCGAGGATTTTCGGGCGGGCCGCTGGTGGTGGGAAAACGCCGATGCCAAAGAGTGCGGCCTCCACACCACCGCCCACCAGGGCCTCGACCCGGTGGTGGAGCAAATGCCGGACTCGCAAGGATAAATTAATTACCTAACAGACAAGAGATTATACCTACATCATGGATTATTTAGATAGATTAGAAGCCGAAGCCATTCACATTATGCGCGAAGTGGCGGGCCAGTTTGAACGGCCGGCGCTGCTGTTCTCGGGCGGCAAAGACTCGATTGCGCTCACGCGGCTGGCCGAAAAGGCCTTCCGGCCCGGTAAGTTTCCGTTTCCGCTGGTGCACATCGACACGGGCCACAACTTCCAGGAAATCATCGACTACCGCGACAAGCTGGCGGCTTCGCTAGGCGAAAAGCTGATTGTGCGCAAGGTGGAGGACACTATTCGGGAGCGCGGCTTGCGCGAGCCGGGTGGCAAATACCCAAGCCGCAACCCGCTGCAAACGTACACGTTGCTTGACGTGATTGAGGAGTTTGAGTTTGATGCGTGCATTGGGGGCGCACGGCGCGACGAAGAGAAGGCCCGCGCCAAAGAGCGTATTTTCTCGGTGCGCGACGAGTTTGGGCAATGGGACCCCAAGCGCCAACGCCCCGAGCTGTGGAACATCTACAACGGCCGCATCCAGAAGGGCGAAAACGTGCGCGTATTCCCCATTTCGAACTGGACCGAGCTGGATGTGTGGAACTACATTCAGCGCGAAAAAATCGAGCTGCCCGAAATCTATTTCTCGCACGAGCGCCAGTGCGTGGTGCTGCCTAGCGGCCAATTATTGGGCCTGAGCGAGCACCTCAACCTGGACGAAACCGTCGAAATCGTGAACCGCCGTGTGCGCTTCCGCACCGTGGGCGACTCGACCTGTACCGCTGCCGTGGAAAGCGATGCCTCGTCTATCGACGACATCATTCAAGACTTATTGCTGGCCAAGGTGAGCGAGCGCGGCGCCACCCGCCTCGACGATAATCTGTCGGAAACCGGCATGGAAGACCGCAAGCGCAACGGCTATTTTTAAGGATGTGGGAGATGTGTTGCCTGTGGAAATGTGAGAAGTAAGGCCAAGTAAATCCGTATTGCTATGGCTTTTAAGCTCATCCCTACCCCCCAATACATCTATAAATTTTTCACACCTACCCATTTACCACATCCTGTACCTTAAGACTATGGATATTCTCCGATTTATCACTTGCGGCAGCGTCGACGACGGCAAGAGCACGCTTATTGGCCGCTTGCTGTACGACAGCGACTCAGTATCGCTGGACGTGCTGGCGACGCTCGAAAAGAAGCGCTCGGCCACCAACAGCACCGACGTAGACCTGGCGCTGCTTACCGACGGCCTCAAGGCTGAGCGCGAGCAGGGCATCACCATCGACGTGGCGCACAAGTACTTCACTACCCCCCGCCGCAAGTTTATTATTACCGATGCGCCGGGCCACGTGCAGTATACGCGCAACATGGTGACCGGCGCGAGCAACGCCGACCTGGCCATTGTACTGGTAGATGCCCGCCAGGGCGTAATTGAGCAGACGCGCCGCCACACGCTACTAGCGTCGCTGCTGGGCATCAAGCACTTTGTGCTGGCCGTGAATAAGCTGGATTTGGTAGGCTACGACGAAGCTGTTTTTCAAAAGATTGTGCGCGACTACGACGCCATTGCGCAGCAGCTGAAGCTAGCCCACGTGGTAGCCATTCCGCTGAGCGCGCTGCAAGGCGACAACGTGGTGAAGCGCTCGCAGCACATCAGCTGGTACCAGGGCCCGAGCCTGCTCGAGCACCTCGAAAGCGTGCCCGTGCCGGCCGATGCCAACCCCAACGAGCCGCGCTTTCAAGTGCAGTACGTCATTCGGCCCCAAACCGAGGAGTTGCCCGACTACCGGGGCTACGCCGGCCGCGTGCAGAGTGGCACATACCGAGTCGGCGACAAGGTGCGCATCTGGCCGTCGGGCCTCGAAACAGTTATTGATGTTATCGAACTTAACCAACGGGCGGTAGCCTCGGCCACCGCGCCCCAGGGCGTAGTACTGAGCCTGCGCGACGACATAGATGTGAGCCGCGGCGACACCATCGTGCCCCTTACTGCCCACCTAACGGTAGTGCGCGAGCTAGAGGCGACCCTATGCTGGATGGACGAGCGCCCCCTGCGCGCCGGCCGCAAGCTGCTGCTGCAGCACCACGCCGCCGTGGTGAAGGCGTCGGTAACGACCATCTTGCAAAAGACTAACATCGAAACCTTTGAGAGCCAAGGCACTGACGAAGCCAAGCTCAACGACATCGTGCGGGTGCGCCTGAAAACGGCCCTACCCCTGGCAGCCGATGAGTATCGCCGTAACCGCGTCACGGGAGCCTTCATCTTGGTGGATGAGCAAACTGGCGCGACCCTCGCCGCCGGCCTCGTGGCTGCCACCGACCCCGAGTATTTCACGCAGGAAGTACCGGTGGAACCCGCTTTTTCTATCTAATCTCTGATGCCCACGCTCCCTACCCTCCCGCCCGCGCTCGACGAGGCAACTTTGCAGCAGCTTACGGCTGGCCTGACTTCGCAGCAGCTGGTGTGGCTGAGTGGCTACCTCTATGGCCAGGCTGCGCAAGGCACGGCTAGCCCCAGCGCAGTGCCCGCCGTGGCGGCCGCCGCTGCGCCAGCCGTGGCCCCCGCCACCCAGAAAATCACGATTCTCTACGGCTCACATACGGGCAACGGCAAGAAAATAGCCGAGCAAGCTGCTGCGGCCGCCACCACCCGGGGCTTGGCTGCTGTGGTGCGCGACATGAACGACTACTCGCCCCGGCAACTGGCGCAGGAGCAAAACCTGCTCGTGGTAGTGAGCACCCACGGCGAAGGCGACCCGCCCATCAGCGCCGAGGAGCTGCACCAGTTCATTAACGGCTCGCGGGCGCCTAAGCTGCCCAACCTGCGCTATGCCGTGCTGGCGCTGGGCGACAAAAGCTACCTGCACTACTGCCAAACGGGTAAGGACTTTGACCAAAAACTAGCCGAGTTGGGCGGTACCCGTCTGCTCGACCGTGTGGATGCCGATGTGGCCTTCAAGGCGCCCGCCACGCAGTGGATAGAAGCGGTGCTCGACATTTTGGCGGGACCAGCCACTGCCCCAGCGGCCGGTGCTAGTGTGGCTGGTGCCGGCGCGGCAGTGGCCAGCCCAGCGGCGGTGGTGCAGGAAGCTGCCCCGACCGAAACGGAGTATACCCACGAAAACCCCTGGCCCGCGAAAGTGCTCGAAAGCATTCAGTTGAACGGCCGGGGCTCGGACAAGGAAACCTACCACATCGAGCTAGACCTGGCGGGCGCGGGCCTGCACTACGAGCCCGGCGACGCGCTGGCAGTGGTGCCCCTCAACCACAACCCGCTGATAGAAGAGGTATTGCAGGCGGCGCGCCTCAGCGATACGGCCTCGGTGCAGCTCGGCGACGAAAGCCTACCCCTGGCCGCCGCGCTAGCCAGCCGACGCGAGCTGACGGTGCTCACCCGCGATGTGCTGGAACGCTACGCCGCCCTGGCCCCGCACCCCGAGCTGCACGGCCTGCTGGCCGACTCGGCCCGCCTACAACCCTACCTCTACGGCCGCGATGTGGCCGACTTACTCACCGATTTCCCGACCGACCAGCTCACGGCGCAGGCCCTGGCCGACACACTACGGCCGCTGCCCAGCCGCGCCTACTCTATTGCCAGCAGCCTGCTGGCCCACCCTGAGGAGGTACACCTCACGGTGGGGGCCGTGCGCTACGAGGCCCACGGCCGCCAGAAGCACGGCGTGTGCTCGTCCTTCTTGGCCGACCGCGTGGCGGTGGGCGACGAGGCGCAGGTATACGTGCAGCAGAATGCGTACTTCCGCCTACCCCCCACCGGCGACACCGATATTATTATGGTGGGCGCGGGCACGGGCGTGGCGCCATTTCGGGCTTTTGTGGAGGAGCGCGTAGAGCTGGGCAACACCGGCCGCAACTGGTTGCTGTTTGGTAACCCGCACTTTACCACCGACTTTCTATACCAGGCCGAGTGGCAGCAGCACCTCAAGCGCGGCGGGCTAGCCAAACTCGATGTGGCTTTTTCGCGCGACCAGGCCGAGAAAGTGTACGTGCAAGACCGCCTGCTCGAAAACAGCCGCGACGTGTTTGGCTGGCTCGAAAACGGCGCACACTTCTATGTGTGCGGCGACAAGGACCGACTGGGCAGTGCCGTACAAACGGCCCTTACCCAAGTGGTGCAGAAAGAAGCGGGCCTGTCGGCCGAAGACGCCGCGGCCTACGTGAAAACCCTGCGCAAGCAGCGCCGCTACCTGGAGGATGTGTATTAATCAGGAAGCGGGGCCTACCCCCGCCCGTTGTTGAACCGGCACGGCAATCGTGCAACGACGCGCGGGCGCAAGCCCCGCTCCCTACCCCCTCTTACTTCATGAACGCTTTCTTTCTTCTGAAAATACTTGCTGCTGCCGGTCCTGCTGGATGCTGTTGTTGATGCCGGCCCGGAGTTAGGTACGCTTTTCCCGCGGCCGGCTTTCCCTCCGACTTGAGCTCTCAGCTTGCATCAAACAACTCGTTTTCTGGTAGTTATTTTCTGAATGAAACCTATTTATTCTTCTTTTATTCTGGCGCCGGCCCTGCTGCTGGCGAGTGCAACGGCCGCCCTGGCTCAGACCGAGCTCATTGCCATCAGTGGCTTGGTGCGCGAAAAAGGCACTCAGGAGGCGCTGCCCGGCGTGAGTATCAGCGTGAAAGGCGCCAGCGTGGGCACCCAGAGCGACGGCGACGGCAAGTTTGCTTTCAAGGCTAAGCTGCGCTACCCATTTGTCTTGGTTTTCAACGCGCTGGGCCACGACCCGCAAGAGCTGGAAATTGTGAGCGCCTCGCAGCCCATTTCGGTGACGCTGGATGCCAAGAACGTGCTCACCAGCGAGGTGGTGGTGTCGGCGTCGCGGGTTGAGGAAAGCCGGCTGAAGTCGCCGGTGGCCATTGAGAAGCTCGACATCCGGGCCATCAAGGAAACGCCGGCGCCGAGCTTCTACGACGCGCTCGAAAACGTGAAGGGCGTGCAGATGCTCACCAGCAGCCTCACGTTTAAAGTACCGAATACCAGAGGATTCAACGTGCCTAATAACTTCCGCTTTATGCAGCTCGTGGATGGCGTAGACATGCAGGCCGCTACGCTGGGCGTGCCGCTGGGCAACGCTATCGGACCAACTGAACTGGATATTGCCAGCGTGGAAATTACGCCTGGCGCGGCCTCGGCCCTGTATGGCATGAACGCCATCAACGGCCTGGCCAACCTCACTACTAAAAGCCCCTACACCTACCAGGGCTTGAGCGTGTACCAAAAAATCGGCGTCAACCACGTCGATGGCATCGACCGCAAGCCGAGCGTGCTTACCGAAACGGCCATCCGTTGGGCGCAGACTTTTGGCACCGACAGCCGCTGGGCCTATAAGGTGAACCTGGACTACCTGCGCGGCACCGACTGGCTCTCGAATACCCAGAACGACCAGAATCCGCAGGGGCTCTCGACCTCTAACCCGGCTTTTCCGGAGCTGGCAGGCACCGCTAACCCGGCCGCCGACCTATGGAACCGCTACGGTGATGACACCAATTCGTCACTGTCCATCACGATTCCCTACCAGGGTAGAAACCAGGCGTTTACTGTGACGCGCACGGGCTACTACGAGAAGGACCTGGTGAACCCCATCGTGCGCAACATCAAGGCCGACGCTAGCCTCTACTACAAGCTGACCGATAAGCTGGAGGTAAGCTACAACTACCGCTTTGGCCTGATGGACGGCGTATTTCAGCGCGGCAACAAGATTCAGCTCGACGGCGTGACGGTGCAAAACCACAAGCTGGAGCTCAAGGGCAACGACTTTGTGGTGCGCGCCTATACACTGCTGGAGAACACGGGCAACTCGTACAACCTCAACCCCTTGGCCCTGAACCTGGACCTGCAAAACGGCTCGAATGCCGTGTGGGGCGGCAAGTTCACTACTGCCTTGCAAAACCAGCTGAATGCAGGGGTAGGGCTGCCCGCAGCCATGACCGCGGCCCGCGCGGCCGCCGACGCCGGCCGCGCCGAGCCAGGCACCCAGGCTTTCAATGACTTGAAGGCTCAAATTATCGGCACTAACAACTGGGACAGCGGCGTGAACGTGAAGGGCGCGCCCATTCCGGGCGGGGCGGCGCTGTCGCAGCACAGCCGCACCTACCACACCGAGGGCGTGTGGAATCTGGGGCCGCGCATCCCCTTTATGGATGTGCTGGTGGGGGCCGATGCCCGTGTGTACCAGATTATTCCGGACGGCAACAATTTTGTGGACTTTAGCCGGCCGCTGGCCGAGCGCAGCCAGCCAGGTGGCGACTATGTGTACTACAAGAAGTTTGGCGCGTTTGCGCAGGGTAGCAAGCTGCTGCTCGACGACAAGCTGAAGCTGACTGCCTCGGTACGCGTAGATTACAATCCCGAGTTCACGGCTAAGGTAAACCCACGCCTGGCGGCCGTGTATACGCTAGCCGATAAGAACAACTTCCGCGCTTCGTACCAGAATGGCTGGCGCTTTCCGTCTTTGTTTGAGGCCCTGTCCTTCGTGAACAACGGCAACGTGCGCCGCGTGGGCGGCCTGGCCCGCGTGAACGAAGGCCTGAATTACCTACAGAACTCTTACACCCGCGCCTCGATTGACCAGTTTAACGCGGCCGTGAACGCCTACGTGGCGGCCAACGCTGGCAGCACCGCCGCCCAGGCCGCCGTGCTGCCCCAAAACAGCCGCCTGCTGCAAGTAGCCAACCTGGCTACCGAGCAGCCCGAGCAAATCAACGCCTTTGAGGTAGGCTACCGCAGCGTGCTGCTCGACAACAAGTTGTCTATCGATGCCGACGCGTATTACAACGTGTACTCCGGCTTTTTGGGGCAGGTAGAAGTGAGCGTGCCTAAGGATGGCAGCGGCAGCCAGGTGACCGTGGGCACCGACGCCGCCGCGCTAGCCGCGCTGCGCACCAACCGCGACGCCCGCCAGGACCGCTACCGCGTGTACACCAACTCGCGCCAGAACTACCGCAGCTACGGCTCCACGCTGGGCCTGACGTACAACTTCGCGGGCAAATTCACGGCGGGCGGCAACGTCAATTACAACGCGCTTTCGGACAATAGCGAAACTGATGTGTTCGTGACCGGGTTTAATACCCCGAAGTGGGCCGGTAGTGCCTCGTTTGGCAACCGCGAAATTGTCCACAACCTGGGCTTTAACGTGGTGTACCACTGGCAAACGTCCTTCTACTGGGAAAGCCCGCTGGCCAACGGCCAAGTACCGGCCTACGCCAACCTCGACGCCCAAGTAAACCTGCGCGTGCCCAGCCTGAAATCAACCATCAAACTTGGCGGCACCAACATTTTTGACCGCCGCTACTACCAGTACGCGGCTGGCCCCACCATCGGGGCGCTCTACTACGCCAGCATCACCTTCGACGCCACCGTGCTACACTAATGTGTAGCGTAGGCTCTGCGAGTCTGCGCGTTGAACAACTCTCCCACACGCGGACTTGCAGAGTCCACGCTATATCCTTTGCCATGTCTTCTATCCTAGCCCCTACCCCCGCCTCCCACTCCGAAGTTGAGCACGTGAAAGTGGCCAGCCGCTACCTGCGCGGCACCATTGTCGAGAGCCTCAATAACCGCCTGACCGGCGCCCTGAACCCCGACGACACGCACCTCATCAAGTTTCACGGCTCGTACCAGCAAACCGACCGCGACCTCGAAAGCGAGCGTAAGCGCCAGAAGCTGGAGCCGCTGTTCTCGTTTATGATTCGGGTCCGGGTGCCGGGCGGCGTGGCTTCGGCGTCGCAGTGGCAGCGCATGGATGCGCTCTCCGACGCCTACGGTAACGGCACGCTCAAACTCACGACGCGCCAGACCTTTCAGCTGCACGGCGTGCTCAAGCGCGACCTACCGGCGGCCATTCAGGGTTTCAACGAGGTGCAGATGGATAGCATTGCGGGCTGCGGCGACGTGAACCGCAACGTGATGTGCAACACCAACCCGCACGAGTCGGCGGTGCACGGCGAAGTGGTGGCGCTGGCCCAGGAAATCAGCGCGCACCTGACGCCGCGCACTACGGCCTACCGCGAAATCTGGCTCGACGGCAGCCTACTCGAAACTACCGAGGCGGTAGACGACGAGCCGGTGTACGGCCACACGTACCTGCCGCGCAAGTTCAAAATCGCGCTGGCCCTACCCCCCTACAACGACTCAGATATTTTTTCCAACGACATCGGCCTCATCGCCATCGAGGAAAACGGCCAGCTGCTGGGCTTCAATGTGGCCATCGGCGGCGGGCTGGGTATGACGTTTGGGATGCCCGAAACCTACCCGCGCCTGGCCGACCTCATCGGCTTCGTGACCCCGGATAAAGTGGTGGAGGTGTGCGAGAAAATCGTGACCATTCAGCGCGACTGGGGCAACCGCGCCAACCGCAAGCTCTCGCGCTTCAAGTACACCATCGACCGTGTGGGCCTGCCCGCTGTGGTGGCCGAGCTGCACCAGCGTCTGGGCTACGAGCTGGCCGCGGCGCGCCCGTACCAATTTCACACTTCGAGCGATGCTTTTGGCTGGACGGAGGGCGCCAATGGGCTGTCGCAACTCGTGCTGTTTGTGGAAGGCGGGCGCGTGCTCGACCGGGCGGGCTACCGGCTGAAGTCGGCACTGCGCGAAATAAGCAGCTTCCACACTGGCGAGTTTCGCCTCACGGGCAACCAAAACCTGATTCTGGCCAACATTGAGCCCACGCACCGGGCCCGCGTGCAGGCCATTCTGGAAGAAAACGGCGCCGCCCCCAAGGCCGAGCAGCTCACGGCCCTGCGCCGCGGCGCGCTGGCCTGCGTAGCCCTCAACACCTGCTCACAGGCCTTTGCCGAAGCCGAGCGCTACCTGCCGCAGCTGCTCGACAAGCTCGATACTGTCATCCGGGCCCACGGCCTGGCCGACGACGGTATCCTCATCCGCATGACGGGCTGCCCCAACGCCTGCGCCCGGCCTTACCTGGGCGAAATTGGGCTAGTGGGCCGCGCACCCGGCCGCTACAACCTGTACCTGGGCGCCGACCACGCCGGCGAGCGCCTCAACAAACTCTACCGCGAAATGCTGGACGAAGACGGTATTTTGCGCGAATTAACTCCGCTGTTGGCTGCTTACGCTGCTGAGCGCCAGCCGCAGGAACGCTTTGGCGACTTTGTGGTGCGGACGGGGGTAGTGAAGGCAACCGTGCAGGGGCTTGATTTCCACGACTAGGTTGTATTTTACTTCTCCTTATGGCCACTGACTTGCTTTCGCCTGCTACGCCGGCCGCGGCCCCTACCCCGCCCCCAGCGGCGAATACTGGCCCGCTGCCGGTATTCCTGGACCTGGCGCACCGGCGGGTGCTGCTGGTGGGCGGCGGTGCCGAAGCGCTGGAGCAGCTCACGGCCGTGCTCGACGCCCAGCCTGCGGCGGCCGTTACGATAGTGGCGCCGCGACTGCTGCCCGCCCTACAAAGCCTGGCTGCGCGCCACTCGCAGGTGGTGGTGCTGGCACGCGCCTTCGAGCCCAACGACTTGCCCGGCCACGACCTCGTGCTGGTAGCCACCAACGATGCTGAGCTGCATGGGCTGGTACGGGCCGGTGCGGCCGAGCGTCGCCTGCACGCGGTGGCCGCTCTGGGCCCCACCGACGAGGCCGCGGCCGTTGCGCACTGGCAGCGCGTGGCTACTTTTTCGTTGGTAGCATTCGCCATTTTTCTGGCTATCAATATTTTGTCTTACTACTTCACTTGGCCGCAGGTGTGGGAAGTAGCGCGCAATTCGGGCACGTTCTACACGTTTGTGGGGGTAGGCTTTGTGGCGCAGCTCATCGATGGGGTACTGGGCATGGGTTACGGCGTGGTATCGGCCATCAGCCTAATGTCATTGGGCCTAAACCCAGTAGCTGTGAGCGCCAGCATTCACACGGCCGAGATGTTTGCCAGCGGCGCCTCCGGCTACCACCACTACCGCTTTGGCAACGTCAACAAGCGGTTGTTCAAGGTATTGCTGCTGCCCGGCGTGGCTGGCTCCATCAGCGGGGCGTTGCTGCTGGCGTATTTCGGCGAGCGCTACGCCAATTATATTAAGCCCGTGCTGGCGGCTTACCTGCTCATTTTGGGCGTGCGCATCATTAGCAAGGCGCTACGCAAGCAGGCCGACCGCCGCCGCAAGGTTAAGAATGCGGGATGGCTAGCCGGGGCAGGTGGCTTTCTGGATTCGTTTGGCGGCGGCGGCTGGGGGCCATTGGTTACGAGCACGCTTATCGCCAATGGCCGCACACCCAACTACGTTATCGGCACCGTGAGCCTTGTTGAGTTTTTCGTCACCTTCGCCAGTGCGCTCACCTTCTTTTCTATTTTGGGGCTTTCGCACTGGCAGATTGTGGCTGGCCTCATCGTGGGCGGCGTCACAGCCGCGCCGCTGGCAGCGCGCCTAGCGGGCCGCCTGCCCACCCGTTACATGTTTATCGGCGTCGGGCTCATGGTCATTATCTGGAGCTTATGGGCGCTGCGTAAGGTATTTGTGCTGCTGTAAGATTGCAGGTAGTAGCATATTGCTGACGCAAAAAAATAAAGGGACTCGGCCTGCAGGAATGCGAGCCGGGCCCCTTTTTTATATATTATAGGCTTCAAAAAAGCTTTTAACCTATGCTAGAGTTTCTAAAGTCGATTTTCTTAAAGAAACAAATACAATCTATCAATACTATTCCGAGCGACTTCCCACTTTACGCTGAACGAGCAATACACCTAATAACTATCAACGATGGGCAGCTCGAAAATGAGCAATTGATAGCTCTATTCAAAGAAAAAGGCATACCTCATCAAGAGGCTATTGAGCTTCTACTCTTTCTACCTACAGCATTCTGTCGCCACATGCTTCCTCAAGTTGAATGGCCTAATTACTATTGCGAGTACGTCTCGCAAGACAAAATTTTAGAGCTACGGTATTCTGATAACTTACGATATAAAGCTATTGAAGACGCATTACAGTCCTTTCTCGCAAGCGATTTTACAACGGAAGACTATTTAAAGATTGCCGGCCGCGATGCAGCATTTAAGTCGATTAACGAGCTACTAATTGCCGGCGGCAAGCTGGAAAGCGTGTCTATTTCTCCGAGTTACATCATACGCTAGCGCGCGCTATCCCTACCCCCCCTGTTCAGCTGGTCGAGTAGGTTATCGGCGGCTAGGGTATCGATGGCTTCGCGGCGGCGACGGGGCTCGTACTCGGTGTAGCACACGTACTTACGCTTGAGGCCGGCGGGCGCCTTGGGGAAGGGGCCGTAGTCGTAGCTCAAGGTTTTATCTTGGTAAATCGACTCCATGTAGCGGCCGAAGATGGGCAGCGCCATGCGACCGCCCTCGCCCTGCTGCGAGCGGAAGAAGTGGATGCTGCGGTCTTCGCCCCCTACCCATACCCCCGACACCAAGTCTTTGGTGAGGCCCATGTACCAGCCGTCGGAGTAGTTGGAGGTGGTGCCGGTTTTGCCGCCAATTTGGTTGTCTTTGCGCCACAGACCCTGAAAATCCCATAGGCCCTGCGAGGTGCCGCCGGGCTCCTCCATGCCGCCGCGCAGCATGTAGGTCATCAGCCAGGCCGTTTCGGGCGTGATGGCGCGGTGCTGCACGGGGTCAAACTGTTGGATGACGTTGCCGTTGCGGTCCTCGATGCGCGTAATGAGGCGCGGCTCCGAGCGAAATCCGTTATTCATGAACGTCGAGTAGGCGTCCACCATCTCGTACACACTCACGTCGCCGGCCGAGCCCAGGCCGATGCTCGGCACCGGTAGCAACGGGCTGGTAATGCCCACTTTATGGGCGTAGTCGGCCACCTTATCCCAGCCTACTTTTTCGGTGAGCTGGGCCGTGACGGAGTTGATGGAGCGCGCCATAGCCGTGCGCAGCGTCATGTTGATGCCGGTATATTCGCGGGTCACGTTGTCGGGCTGCCACTGCATGGGCTTGCCATTTTCGACGTAGTTGATGGTTACGCGCTGGTCGCGGATGCGGTCGCAGGGCGAGTAGCCGTTGGCCAGAGCCGTGAGGTACACGAAGGGCTTGAACGTAGAGCCCGCCTGGCGCTTGCCCTGCTTCACGTGGTCGTACTGAAAAAAGCGGTAATCTAAGCCGCCTACCCAGGCCTTGATAGAGCCCGTGAAAGGGTCCATCGTCATCATGCCGGCTTGCAGAAAGTGCTTGTAGTAGGCCAGCGAGTCGAGCGGCGACATGACCAGGGTAGTGTCGCCGTCGGTTTTTTTCCAGGTAAAAACCTTCATCGGGCGCTTGGCGTGCAGGGCCGAGTCGAGGCGAGCAGGCTGGCCCTGGTAGCGCGCGGCCAGGCTGTGGTAGCTCTGGGTGCGCTTCATCTGAGTTTCGATGAAGCCCGGAATTTCGTGGCCTTCCTCGTCTACCCAGGGGTTTTCGTTGCGGTTGCGCCAGAAGTTATCAAACTGCTGCTGCAGCGCTTTCATGCGCTGGTGCACGGCCTGCTCGGCGTGATCTTGCATGCGCGAGTCGAGGCTGGTGTAGATGCGCAGACCGTCGCGGTACATGTCATAGCCATGGGCTTCGCACCAGCGGTTCACGGTTTGGCTGATAGCGCCGCGGAAGTAGTTATCGGGGCCATCGACGTGCTTTTCGACTTGGTAATCAAGCACAATGGGCTCGGCTTGCAGGGCCGCCACCTCGGCAGGCTTGAGGGCGCCGGCCTGGCCCAGGCGCTGCAGCACCACGTTGCGCCGCCGGCGCGAGGCCGCCGGGTGAAACTTTGGGTTAAAGGCCGTCGGATTATTTAACACCCCGATGAGGGTAGCGGCCTGCACCGGCGTGAGGCTGTCGGGCGAGGTACTGAAGAACGTCTTGGCCGCCACCTTAATGCCGAAGGCGTTGGAGCCGTACTCGACTGTGTTGAGGTACATGCGCAGGATTTCGCGCTTGGTGTACCGGCGCTCTAGCTCCACAGCCGTCATCCACTCTTTGGTTTTGGCTACCACCGTGCCTACCCCCGGAATGTGGCTTAGCGCCCCGCGGTTTTCGGCGCGGCGCGTCTTGTATAAGTTCTTGGCCAGCTGCTGGCTGATGGTGGAGCCGCCGCGCTTATCGCCCCGCAGGCCGTAGTAAACGGAGGCCGCCAGCGAGGGCGCGTCGATGCCCGAGTGGTCGTAGTAGCGCGCGTCTTCGGTGGCGATGAGGGCCTTTACCAGCCAGGGCGACATTTCGCTGAGGCGCACCGGCGAGCGGTTTTCGCGGAAGTAGCTGCCCATGAGCACGCCATCGGCCGTGAACACCTGCGAGGCCTGCTCCACCTTGGGGTTTTCGAGTTCCTCCAGGCTCGGCGACTTGCCAAACAGAAACAAGAAATTGCTGCGCACCAGCAGCGGGTAGGCCAGAAAGAACCCTACCCCGATGAAGAAGAGCGTCCAGGCAATGCGCACCAGGCGGCGGGTGCCCCGGCCGGGCCGCTTGCGCGAGGCAGCAGCCCCGGGGCGGGCGGGCGGGTGGTTGGAGGCGGCAGGTGGCGTGTTTTCGTCGGCCATGAACGGCAAATCAGGAGCAGGAAGGGGGCAAAGATACCAGCCAGGCCCAACGCTAGGCTACCCGCAGCAGTGCCCGGCGCAGCTGCTGCCGCTCGCGGTAGCGCTGGTAGTAGATTTCAGCCAGCGCGGCCAGCGTGAAAGTCAGCCCCAGGCCCACGTTCCACTTGAGGTAGCGCAGCTGCCGGGCAGTGGGCGCGTCGTAGGCTTGCAGGTATAAGCCTAGGCCCCACACCTCATCGAGCAGGGTAAACAGCCAGATGCCCGCCGCCGCGCGGCGCCGCAGCCGGCCCAGCACCATCACCCAGCGAAACAGGTAGAGCACTACGCCCGGCAGCACCGCCGGGGCCAGCACCGGCTGGGCCAGCAGCAGCGGCACGCCCAGCAGCACAATGGTTAGGGTTTCTTTGGCTAGCTGCAAGCCCGCCAGCACCTGGCCCAGGCGCGAGAGCAGCTTAGGCGCGTGGCGCACGGGCGGGCGGGAGCGGGGCGTGGGGTGGGGTAGGGTTTGGGTCATAGGGTGGGCAGGTAAACGCAAGAGCTTGCTGGCCACTCTTGCCGCGGGCAGCGCCAGGCTAACAGTACGTTAGCGCTGTTTTCAGGTTGGCGTGCTTTTT
>Ga0160428_1001848_pt1 | contig 14414 bp, 4 predicted proteins | sample SolpanmetagenomM_FD_108198 | JGI IMG/M metagenome (GOLD analysis project Ga0160428, IMG submission 108198) | Solar panel surface microbial communities from Lawrence Berkeley National Laboratory, California, USA - M | ecosystem: Engineered > Built environment > Solar panel > Unclassified ... | reverse complement strand
CGAGAGGTTAGACAAGGAAGCTAAGAGGATCTTAAGGCCCAACCCGGAGATAAAGACAGAGCGCTAGCGGGTAAGCTTATTCAGCAGGTCACGTGGGTAAGGACCCGAGTCCAAACCCTGACACTTCTTTACTATAATCCCTAGAGAAGTAGGGCGAGGAAATTAAAAACGCCTCGGCGAGTATAGTTACCTAAAACATCAAGATTCTATAATATATATAAGAAGTATATCTAGATTATATTACCCTTCTTAATTTATAACTTATATTTATAGAACTTCTATAGACAATATAGTATTTAATGTTCTATTAAATCTTACTTATATATATATTCTATGATCTTCTTTGTTTATATATATAGAGACAATTATAACTTTATCTTAAGATATTCTGTATCAAACTTTAAATTTATAGAATAAATAATAATAGTTAATATTAATGTATAAAAACACTACCCTAATACTCTAGTAGTATTATTTAAAAGACGGATAGTTTATAGATAGTAATAATGTAGTGTTTTAGACTATTAGTCTTGTAGAGTACCTCTAATTTAGTCTACGTATCCGCTTAATACATTAAAATCGCGAGTCTATAGATTCATATTTTCTGCTCTAAAGTCGTAGTTATATAGAACAAAAATGATATTTTTAAAATTAAAGAGAAACTAGGCTTCAAGATTATATAGCTTATATTTACTTGATTTTACTAGCTAATTCTTAAGATAATATAAAAGAAGTAGTACATCTTTAAGCAATAAAATTCTGAGATAAATTAGGCAATTACTACTAAAATTACCTAATTTCCTATTACCTTATACTAGTCGTAAAAGATACTGGGGAGGTTCTACTACAAAAAGTAGTAGGTTTATCTTATAATCTAACTAACTCTGCCGTAAAGAGCTTAGTAGTCTATATCTAACTAGGCTATATATCTTAGTATTATTACTATAGTATCATATATTATAGGAATATATTATAATTTAGACAACAACGTTAATAAAGCCTTTTTTCTTACTATTTATCCCTTATAGGATTCTTTATAGGCGTTGACTTAATACTAGCTACTTTATAAACTTTTTTATAGGCTAGTCTTAAATATTATTATACTACTATACAATAAAGTTATGTATATAGTTCTCTCCGCCGTCTAAACCTCTCTTATATCTATATATCCTTAAAGAATATAACGCTACCCTTAGCTTACTATATTAGATGTTAGAATAGTACTACGTCTTACTCATTTTAACTATATATTAAGATCTATTAATATGAACAATATATTATAACTCTTACTATAGGTTTAAAATAAATTACTTGATTATTAATATCTTTAAAGGTTCTATCTCTCTAAGCAAGCAGCAAGGTAATAAATATAAGTTAAGTTATAAAGAATCTGTAGTAGACCCTCTCTATTTCCTTAGATATAGGCTGTTAGTTTCTTTCTAACTCTAGACATATTAAAAATATATTAAACCCGTATAAAGGTATAGACGGATAAGTAGTGTAAGAAGGGATAGATAAGAGAGATATATATATAGAAAAGTCTTTACGGTAATATACCGATATATATAACGACTATTTCTTAGAGAGTTAACTTGTGTACTTATAAGAGAATATACCACTAAGACCTTAGGTTAGAATAGTCCGTTCTCCCGAGATTCATTAGCGAAAAATAGGTACTAGACCTACGTAATAATAAGGGTCGGCTAGTCCAACTCGGGCGTAATATCATAACCCGATTACAATTAAAGAAGTTATAGTCTGAGTTTATAAGGTGTTTCGGTAATAGTATATAGATCCGGACGAATCTTCTACCTTAATTAAGTTAATATTTCCTATTATTAAAAACAAAATAAATTGTTAGTTGGATTAGTTTATTATACTAGCATATTACCAATGTATTAGTTTTAAGTAATTCTCTAGAGTATTTTAGATTCGTTTATATTCTAGATATAATTATATAACACATTAGTAAATAAAGCTCTAGAAAAATGGAGCCTCTTACATATATATATTTCTTTCACTATAGTTAAAATCATACTTTTGATTTTAGTTCTACAACAATCTTTGTTATTAGTTATTATATAATTAATTTAGAAACTTTAATTACTATTACTATTTTTGTGATCTATACTTGACCGCAAAGATTAAATCTAGTAAAGCATTATTATAACTTGAATCGGTTGTAATATACTAACTAGAAGACATATAAATACTTAATGTAAAGATTATTAAAGCTAAGATTTAGTACTTCATATACTACCTATTTACTAGAACCGCGGCGTTAATACAATATTTATATATAATAATTGGTCTTTTAATGTAAGATATTTAAACCCGTAACTATACCTCCAATAATACCCGTAATTATACGTTCTTGAATCACCTCTTTACCTGAAGTAGCTTTATCAAATCTTAGATTAGTAATCTCCAAATAATCTTTTATATAATCTTAAATAAACCTAATTAAGTTAAAGTCTATTAAGTAGAGTAGATAGTATAAGTAGCTTAATACCTCTATTATACTACTAGGTAAGAGTAAGACATAGTATGAAGATAGAAGCGTTATTCTATGTAAAGTAAAGATTAGGCTTATAGATAGTAGATAGAGCTTATTCTACAATCTTTATATATAGCTTCACTATATACCCGTTCTTTTTAGCTATTTCGTCTCTTTTAAGAATAATTAGTTCTAAGTTCATACCTTAACTAATACACCCCTAAATCATATCTATAACCCTTTTCCTTTAGTGTTCTATTAATACAATCTTTATAAGAATATTACGCCCTTATTGTTTAGTAAGCGCATTCAGCCGTCTATATCTCTACTCTTAAAATTTTAAACTCTACTCGTTTAAAGTCGATTTGAATGGTATTATATAGATAGTTGAATTAGAATATAATAACTATTAGTAAAATAATATAACCAAGTGCTTAAATAATCCTACTACGTTTATAGGGTATTTATTAACTTAGATTCTTTAACCTAAAATCGTTTCTAAAGCGACTATAAAATATTAAGTAGAGGTATAGTTAACCTTTAAGTATAGTACTATAGAAAAAATTCGCTCTATTATAATATTACGCTGAGGTTGAACTAGCCAATCCCTCCTATTAGTTAGGCGTTATATCTACGTTTACTAGTAAGACTAAACTATTGTAATCTCTAGTTATAGTAGTATATTTTCTTACAAGAACATAACGCTTACTTAACCCCTATATCTATGTATATCCGTAAAGAGTTAGAGTAGGGGATATTAAACGCGTTAAATACTTATACTTTATATAAATTATTATCTTTCAATGAGTTTATCTATAAGACCCCATAGATATAAAGAGTTTAATGTAAGAGTATCGAATTAATCCGATCCGATCGATAAGAAGAGATTCTATTATCTAATATTATTAATACTTAGTATTAGAAAATACTTATCTAACTGCCTATACGTACTTAATATATCGGATTAATCTTAGGTAATTTAGAAGATAAAAGTAAAAAAGAATAAGCATTGGTCCTCACTCTCTTTGATCTATAATAGAATTTAAGTATAATGTAAGTCAATTGAACTAAAGCTCTCTAACTAAAGACCTATTAAAGAAATTAATTTAAAGGGTGGGTAAGACTAGTACTTTTACGTAGATAAGGGGTTTGAATTACTTTTACCTAGAAGCTCTTTAGATAAACTGATTTAGGAATAATTCTACTATTATATTAATATAAGACAGTGCTCTACTTAGTACTTTGATTTATCCTTAACATTATCTACCTAGAATCAATTAATTAAATTAGCCAAAGAGCTATTATATTCTTTACCGTATTTCAAATATATCTAGAATCTTCTTAAGAGATTATAACAGTAGAAACTGTACTCTTAAATGAATTAGAGAATCCTAAAAAAACACTTAGGAAGACAAGTAAGTAAAATATTATCTAATAAAAATGTTAATCTTTCTATTAATTATTAGTAAATATTAATACATCGGACGTTAATATAACAGCACGATCAACGCTAATAATAAACTTTAATAATATCCATCTATTAAGTAGATAATACTAAGAAGAATGTTATATAGAATGAGATTCGTGCGATGTAACGCTCTATTTATAATAAATAGAGTAAGTATATAAGATTTATAAGGGTCAACATAGACTTTGTAGTTAACCTTACGCTCTTACTTTATTTAGTTACTATAATTCATTTATTGGACTTCTCTAAAACCAAACTAGATTAGTTTGTTTTAGATAATAAACAATCTAAATACGCTAGAGTCTATTTTGGCTTAGAGGTATTTCTATAGCTTATATCTTATCTACTAAGTGATAAGACACTATTTTACCCTACGGATAGCCTTAGACTACCCCTATAATAGTATTTCATTACACTTATTATTAATTAATAGTACAGAATTTTTAGAAAGCTAAGTAGACGGTTAGAGATAACTTTATTCTTATTAGTTAGGGGTATTAAATCTAAAAAGGTTTTTTTTAGATATCTATACTTAGTATAAATCGTTAGGTTTTAATTAATATTTCTACAATAGTTTTTAAATTGATCTAACTAAACTATAAGGGTTGCAAAATCAATCCGGCTTAATATATAAGGAGAGGTTCTCTTATCTAATAACATAGAGACTCTAAATATAAGCCGCCCTAGTACTAAGTCCTTTTATAGTTATTGAACTTAACTTACTACCTTCTAAACTATAACGCAACTATAATATCTCTAAATAAACCAAATCTATAGAAAGTAATAGAGAATACTTAACGATCGAATGTCTCTTTAATCCGGTTAATCATAAAATACTACCGTGTCAATCAAGCTATCCTATAACAATAACTTAATGAAGTCTTACTACGTCGGCTTACCTACGTAAAAATATAGCGCCTTAATACTATAATAGAAGAAACGCTTATAAGCTAGATTATTAATAAGAATAATTGAGGCCTAGCTCCTATATACGCTTTAAAGCGTTAAGATAGCTTACTATATAGATTTAGAAGTAAGTAATAAAAAACGGATTAGTTATAACTAGACCTACTCGTTTATTAAACGTAGTCTAATTATTGGAATTATTATTATAAAATCTTTTAAGTATATATAATCTATATTACTTACTTTAGAAGCTTATACTAAATTTTACTAGTACTTAACGAATGCCTAGGATACTACTAAGATTTAGTTATAAGATATCTTAAATATAGATAAATATAGGTAAGTAATAGGTCTCTTATATAATAATAATAATAAGGTACTTATAGTAGTAGGAAGAGGAGAACGAAGCAAAAGGTAGCTATAAACCGTAAATGGGGTGTTAATTATTAAAGGGCTCTTTACTACTAGTCAGTTTTTAAAGCCTTTAGTTGTTTTAAAAGAGTTAATCTATAACTTTAATAATTTAGAGAGGGTACTCCTAAATATTTTATCACTTACTCCTAGAGTAACTAGTTAGATACTAAGATCGTAGTCGGTTGGCTAAAGGAGGTATTTCTCCCTAGATTATAAATAAGTTTATTAGGAATTAGTAGTAGAATTTTAGTACTTAACGAGTATACTTTGAAAGCTTAAGAAAGATAATACAACTAGTCTTACTAAGATCATACGTAGATTGAAGCTTATACAGAGTAAACTAGCGGTTAAAGAACAAGCCTATTATTAGTAAATATCTATTATATAGAGACTCTAAATCTATGCTATTCTAATTATAGCTTGTATATATAGTCGTCTTAGAAAATTCAATCATTAGACTTAAGAATTACAATTTAAAATATAGATAGATATAGTATATTTTATAGAACATTATCTACCCCTTTTTAATTAATTACGAGAATTAGAAGTAGTTTACTTTATATTTAGAAGTAGAAGGGAAAAGAAGTTTGAATCTAAATCTATTTTAAACCTACGTTTCTTAATCTATAGGCGATATACTTAACTACTATATCAACTACGTAATATATGATCGAATCTAGTTCTACTTACTTAGTTTATAAAGTTATTTGTTCTAATTAAGCTACAACTTCGGGTCAATTTCATAACCCTAAATCTTATATATATGTATAAGTATTTTTACCGCTATAAATACGTAGGGTTCTATTATATTATAGTAGGTTTCTTCTACCGCTGTATTTCTTAAGACGATATATAAATAGTTATATAACATATTTAGAACTAACACAACTATATAGGTTTCTATTAGACTATAAGAATTAAGCCCGTATAGAGAGTAATTCTCTTATATTTGAAAAGTAGATAAAAGATTGGGCCTAAGCCCGCTTTAAACTTAGCCCGTAGCCGAGATTTATAGCTTATATTATTGATTTTTATTTATATAGCGTATTGAGACCGCTATAACTACGCCAGTTTTCATCTATTATAATAATTCTTTTACTATTATACTTCTAAGATAAATTATAATTAACTATAAATTTTTAGCTTTAACTATGCTAGTTTTAAATCGTATTATAATGGCTTTATTACTAGTAAGCTTCTAAAGATAAGCTATAATTGACTATATTGTTTTATATAAATATATTAAGAACTAACGGTTTGAATTATACTTATCGGATATAGTAGAGTCGGTTAAATCGGATTAATAGTAGGGGGAGGGATTAGACCGAGTCCACAATTATTATTATAACCTTATATCTAGAGGGCTTTCTTATATATAACTTACTTAAACCGCTTTTAACTTTATAAGCTTTTGTTATATTATAATGATTTCTTTTACTATTAAGTTTCTTGTAATAAGTTTCAATTAGTTATATATTTTAATTAAGATATGTTAAGAGCTAACTATTTATATTAAGTCTAGGTGTTTAGAGGAACATTTTTGGGCTTAGTATTCCTAGCTTATTAAATCGATTAAATTAAAGTTATCTCTTATTATCTACTTGTTTTTACGTAATTACGTACTATAGAAATGTAAAGATAGGGTGTCTTAGCGGTATAGTTTATGGTATAGTTTAATATTAGTTTTTATATTTCTATACTTTATAAGATAACTCGTAATTAAATCTAAATATCTATATAGATATATTAAGAGCTAACAATTTATATTAAGTATAGGTATTTATTTACGTCTAGTATTCCTAACTAATTAGATTACTAGACCTAAGAATATCTCTAGCCGTCTAAATATCTTTCTATATTTATATACTATAGGTTTGACGAATAGAGTCTCTTAACGGTTAGACTTATAGTATAGAGAGATTTTAGCTATATATATACTTCTAGGATTATAAGAATAAACTTCTTATAGTGCGATCATAACTATTATCTAGATTAGTTCTTATTAGATTAAATTTACTAATAACTCTATACTTACTATTTATATCTATTAGATATAAGAAAGAAAAAGAAACATATATTTAAAAGAAGTAATCTAGTAATATTGTATAAGAAATTTAGTTATAAGCTAATATATAGTAGAGATATGTATATATATCATTAAAGAATATTACTTAAAATATAGTACCTCTTAGAGTTTAGATACTACCTACTTAGGTACTAGACTTACGCAAATCTTCTAAGAGAGAAATTATATAGGGTATACTCTTATATTCAATCTTCTTTTTAACTTATAAAAAGTCTATAGAATATTCTACTTAATGTTGTTTAAGTAACCTAAGAGAAGGTACTTTTTCGATAGATAATAACTCGGAACCGAAAAGGTAGATAGAACATCGTTATTGATTCTCAAACAAATAAAGGGAACCTAACTCAATATTAACAGAGAGGTATTCTAAGAATGGATTCGGAATCGAGAGTTAAGAAGAAGAGTATATTACAGGGTGTCGATAAAATCGCAAACCTCATCAACAATGGGAAGGCAAAGAGAATTGTAGTCATGACCGGCGCAGGCATCAGTACAAGTAGTGGAATCCCCGACTTCAGGTCACCAGAAACCGGGTTGTATGCAAATCTCGCGCGATTGGACCTTCCCTACGCTGAAGCAGTCTTTGACATTTCTTACTTTCGGAGGAATCCATTGCCTTTCTATACACTCGCGCACGGTAAATATCTTGTGACGATAGGGACGAGCGCCATCTTAACATTCCCTAGAGCTTTACCCAGGCCAATACAGGCCTACAATAACACATTCATTCATTCGGTTGTTGAACGATAAAGGGTTGCTCCTCAAGCATTTCACGCAGAATGTGGACTGTCTCGATCGCCAAGCTGGCGTGCCTGATAACATGATCGTTGAGGCGCACGGAAGTTTCGCAAACCAAAGCTGCATTGAGTGCCATTCCCCGTTTCCTCACGACCTTATGGAGAAGGCTGTCAAGACAAAGCAGGTACCACATTGTACACAAGGGAGCTGTGGCGGCCTTGTGAAGCCCGATATCGTCTTTTTCGGTGAAGCTCTTCCTCCTCTTTTTCATGCTAGCCGATTTTCTGTTGTTGAAGCCGACCTCTGCTTCGTCATGGGAACCAGTCTCACTGTACAGCCATTTGCCAGTTTGCCCCAGCTCGTAAACGACGATGCCCAGAGAGTGCTCATAAACCAAGAGTGTGTTGGATCGTTTGGTTCCCGGCCGGCCGATATTCTCCTCTTGGACGATTGCGATGATGCGGTGCGAGATATTGCCAAGGCCTGTGGCTGGCTTGGAGAATTGCAGAGACTTTGGGCAGCAACCACCCTCGTGGAGACGCAAAAAGAAGAGCAAGCAGAGCATATGAGCAGGGATGAGCTGTTGGAGAGAGATGTGGACAGACTCACTCGCGACATAGATCAAGTCCTGAAGATATCTCAGGACCACAAAGACAGTACAACAGCGGACCTCGCGAAGCGAGATGAAGCGAAAGAACGAGCAGATGGCGTTCTGCTGGAACCACATCTTGCACATGTGTTTCCGCATCTAAAGAAACCCTCTCTATAAGCTTGGCGCGTATTACAACAGCACCAGACCACTTCAAGTTGGAACTTTCTTTGTCGTTTCTTTGATATTGAGTTGATCTAAGCTCGTCCAGCCACCATCGTCCGTGCTCGATCCCGTTCATCCTTGTCTAGCACCCATCCATGGTCCTGGCTCGTTTCCGACGATAGCCAAGAATCCCACTCTTCCTCCTCCATGTTCATGATTGTCAAGACTTCGAGACATCTGTTGAACGCCTCTCTTGATTTGAAGTTCTGTCCGCTTACGATAACACTCACCGTCTCAACAACGTCGCGTTCAAGATTTACTGCGCCGAGTTCAGTAATGCGACCTCGATAGGTCCAGATGCGCCGTTCTAACAAATTGCTGAAATATGCAGTGGCGACCTTTGATAGGGCTTGGGAGTTGTGATCCGTGAGGAGCCTACGCAGTGGATCCATCAGAGCTTCCCATCCGGCTCGCACACGACCTTTGACCGAAGGTAACTCATTGACCCCTTCGGCAAATTCCTCAGACCTACGCACATCCGAGGTTATATCATCGGGACCAGAGTATTCAGCATCTCGAAAGGCGTCTGCCAAGATTGGGCGAATACGCGGTTTGACAACCTGAGAGAAGAGTACTGTCAAGGCGTCACTGTTCAGATCCATCGCCTTGCCAGCCAAGGTAGCCTCAAGGCTCACCAATGCCTTTCGGACATTTTCACTGTCGTCGTTCATAGGGAACAATGAACTAAGCGGCGTCCGCGCGTCACCATGTTCACTGTCAAAGCGTGTTGCTCCATCCGCGAGATGAGACTGCACGATGCGTTGGATGTAATCAACGGATACGTCGAGGTTGTTAGCCAAGGTGATGAAGGAAATGATTTTCTCTTCCGGCGGCATGGCGCCTTGGATGGCAGCTTTTGGATAGCACTCATCCCTCATTTTCCTTTGAATCATCCCGATGAAATCAGAACCTAGAACGCGGCTCATGGTAGCAAGCAGTGCCAAGACAAGTGCCGCTTGCGACGTGGCCAAAGAGCGTTGCAGTATCTGATTCACGATGTACATTACATCGTCGACCGCCGAGGTGATGTATGGAGGATTGGCCGTTAAAGTCTTCGACAATGTCAAAGATAGGCCCTGAGGGAACTCATCTAGCTGGAACGCCTTTTCTACCGAGCGCCTGAGAAAAAATGTAGTGAATGCGCTGAAGGGCTCCAGGAGAATCTTTGATACTTTTCTTGGCAGATTGCTGTCTTCGAGGAAAGGAGGCACCTCCAATCTAGGTATGTTGGTGCGGTTGTTTGTATCACTGTTGGCACCCAGACTTGCGTGGACTAGGTGAGGCGGCGCAATGTCTGTTGAATCTAGTGTGACGCTGCGGGAGGATATAAACCTGAAGTATAGGGACCAGGGCATTAACATGGCAGATATCTCATTGAGTGATTGATCGAGGTCCCTCAAGTCTAACCCGTCGTCAGTCTGAGGCAAGGTCTTGCTCTGACCCCGTGGAGACGGGGACTGTGTCCGACCAGAAGATACGCTGTCTTTCTGTGATGGAAGAAAGCTCTGCACCAAGAATGAAAAAGCGTATGATTTTACGTCTGTAAGCTTCCGACCAATGGAGCGTTCGTCGTACCAGGTGTCTAGTATAATCCCACCTTGTACGTCGGCCTCACCATGCAATCGCTGAACTACCTTAGCCATAGTTCCCACGCCATAATGGCGCTCAACAAGGGGTGTGTGACTGTCCACAACTTGTGCGATGTGTTCAAATAGTCTGGTCAACGCCTTCGGGTAGGCGAGGCTATCATGGGAGGCAGCAACGGAAGCGGCCTGCATACTAGCTCTTGCACGCGATGCAACGCCCTGGCACACATATTTGCCATAGGCGTCAAGACCTTCCTTCGAACGACCTATAAGCGGGAACATTTTGAAGAAACGAGTAATGGATGCTCCGTCACCATGATCTACCGCTGTTTCAAACTCCCGTGAGAAGAGCTGGGAGAGCGATTGCGCAGCATTATGCAATGTTATGCCCGGTGCATCTGGTACTTCTGCGGTGGGCACCACCTCGGCAGCGAAGCCACTGTTAATGACCTCTTGAGGAATCTTTGACGCTCTGCTAATGTACTCTGCTGCTGTCTCCCAGTCTTGTGGAGCACCCATAGAGCCCACAACGCCCAGAACGCATGCCTTGAGTTCGACGACTTGCTCGACAACACTCAAGGTTGCTTTGACTCGGGTTTGCTCCAAGTCCAGTTGCGCTACAGCCTCAGAAATACGCTTGGCGGCTGAAGACGCTTCTCCAAGCATATTACGACCTATGGAGCGTGCGGCAATCGCGACAGAACCAATTTGGGCACGTGATAAGCTGAGATGGGCAAACTGCCGAGATACGGTTCCATTCGATGCAAAACTTGCTTCTAGCTGAGTGGTAAGTGCAGCTTGCTGGCGTTGCAAGTTGTGAATGGCATCCATTAGCTCCGCCGCCGTGCGAGCATTTTGCACCACTGTCGGTCGCCCCGACCGGCGACGCTCAGTTCTCTCCATTAAGTCAAGCATAAGATCGTCAGTGCATCCTCTAGAAGCCTCCTAAAGGGCGACATATCAATTGGCCCTGAAGAGTTGGAAGCGTTCGCCAATGCAATAATGTTGTTTACTGTATCTAGAAGTGAGCATGGCAGCAATTGATGAATTGACGTTGAAGATCAGGAGACCCACAAAATCAAAAGGTCTGCCCAGAGAGGTCCTCCTATACAGATCTCTTAGGAACTACCTAGCTTCTCACGCTGGTTATTGACTGGCATACGACATAGATTCTCTAATATATCTTCACTACTGGTGCTGGTCAAGTTTGCCAGTCTTCCAAGTCTGAACAAACCTTTCTTATATGTTGCAAGATGGATGCAGATTACGAAAGTGAAGTTCAAACGCAGAAAATAATCCTCGCTGCTGCTCAACATGATCTCCAGGGCTTGCGGGGCTTGCTGCGCTCTGGCTCCGCCAATGCTCAGGATTCAGAGACCGGCTATACCCCGCTACATGCAGCGATCGCGGCTTGTGATACATCGGAACAGATAGAAGGCGCAATGAGCGGCATGAGCACACAAAATGAAGATGTTTTGGCTGCAGAGAAGACACTTCAACTCTTGTTCGAAAACGGCGCCATATGGAACGACCTAGATGCGCAAGATGAGACTGCAGGGTGTCTTGCTTTGCGGCTCGGTCTGAAATCGCTATATGAGATCATAGTAGATGCAGGGGTTAGGGCGGAGCTTTTGCTGATGAGGTTAGACGAGTATGCTCAGTTGATGGGTGACGACGAATCTCAGAGTGAAGCTGCCGAGGAAGAGAGCGCAGAAATGCCAGTGGCTCCCTCAAATCAAGACAAAGGTCAATCTGTAACGCCAGCCGTTGCTCCCGTGAGACTGCAGCCTATGGAGTCGGAAGACGCCCTGGCCGATGTTGTTGTAAACAGTGCGACATATCTTCACTCAGCGCTGAAGTTTCAAGATGATAAACTTGTCGACTCAGATGCAAATGGAGTTATGATGGCCTGGGAGACGGAGATCATGCGACGAAGCGCCCAGAAGCTGCTTCCGCAAGCCGAACTTGCCGTTCTAAACATCGGTCACGGTATGGGCATCGTGGATAATTTCATTCAAGAATTGAGTCCTGCTACTCATCACATAATCGAAGCACATCCAGACGTGCTGGAACACATGTCCAAGAACGGCTGGAGAGATAGAAACAATGTGATCATTCATGCGAGTACCTGGAAAGAAGCGATACCCAGTCTGGTTGAACAGAACATTACCTTCGATGCGATTTACTTCGACACCTTCGCGGAGGACTACAAGGCTTTTCGGGAATTGTTCACGGGACATATCATCGCTTTGCTAAAGCCCAAGGGCAGGTTTGGGTTCTTCCACGGATTAGGGGGAGACCGTCAAGTGTGTTACGACGTTTACACAAAGGTAAGCTCGTGCACTGAAATTCTATGTTACGCACCGCTAATCAATGAACATAGGTAGTTGAGATGGATCTTTTCGAGGCAGGGTTCGATACGGAATGGGAGCTCCTAGACGTCTCAGGGGTCTACCAGCCACAGGAATGGGACGGAGTAAGAAGGCGATATTGGGCTCTGAAGGAATATAGACTCCCAATCTGTACATTTGTGTGATGGCAAGGAAACAAGACATGCACCAGAAAGAGCACAAGCATCGCCAATGAAGTGCTGTTCGTATTACTCACTGAAGCGATAGTGACCTGACTTGAGGGCTTACAGCCTCGTTACTCTTCAAACTCATAACACTGGCACTTTGGGCGACATTGATTACCTCTTCGACTCTGACACCTGGTACTTGCGTCAACCTAGCGAGGAGTAAACCGAGAAAAGTATCTCCAGCGCCTGTCACCGACACGACGTCGCTATCCTCCACTTCTTCCACTGCGGGAAATAGGCGAAGATACAACCCTCCGACTCCACTCTCCCCTGTTCGTGAGCGGGAAACGATGAAGGGTCTTGACATGGGGTCGCGAAGTCGCTCGTCATCTTCATGAAGAACTTGAGCCAGGACAACGCCGGAGGGCCCAAGTTTGCAAATAATGCACGGGATCAGGGGCAGCAGAGCTATACACTGCTGCGGTACGCCAGTTTCGACCAGCTGGCGGGAGGTGGCCCTGGTTAGCTCTGAAGTCACCCCGGACGACGGAACACCGAGCGCATCGATGATTCTCCACCAATCATCACGGTCAAATAACCCGGCTTGACGTGCCGATGTGTGCAGAGCGGCGAGCTCAAGCCGGTTTGGAGTTGCCAAATCAACACTCGCATGTGGGTACACTCCAGTCGTACGCTGAGTGGTAGTATCAAATAGTCTTTGCGCCTTTGTTATCGAGACCGGCTCGAACGCTATCCGGCACTTTTCCGCCTTTGCTGCATCGAGCCACCTGTGTAGCGTTGCTGCTTCCCAGTTTGCGTCAGTAACAAACCATTTAGGTTGAGCATCCTTTAGAAGACCTCGTAGGGCTTTCCTATCAGTCGGTAAGGCTTCAAAGATAGTCATATCGGCCATTGCTACCATAAGGTCCTTCTTTGCATCATTAACTGAAACATACTGGGCGGTTCTGCCGTTTGGTATGCGACTGATAGCTGTAGTGTCCATGCCCTCGGACCTCAATGCATGGAAGATGGTCGCGCCGCTCAAATCGTCACCAACAGCGCTACATAGCCTTACGACGCCACCAGCTAAGTGGGCTGCCTTCGCTACGTTATGAGCTACGCCGCCAACCGACTGAGAGATAGTAGCGGGGTTGGAGGTATGTAGTTGCGGCTGCACCCCCAATGGACCTTTGATAGGTTTGTAATCACAAGATAAATCCATCGCCAGTGATCCGGCAACAAAGATATCAACACGACCTGCTGAAGGCGCATCTTCTTTGGGATTGTGGGCGATGCTTGGAGGAACTATCCGTCGCGCGTCCGTCAGGACTTGCGTGGCTGATGGCTGAGTCGTCATAGAAGATGCCCTGAGCTTGCAGAGCTCGGT
>Ga0160428_1001847_pt1 | contig 14428 bp, 10 predicted proteins | sample SolpanmetagenomM_FD_108198 | JGI IMG/M metagenome (GOLD analysis project Ga0160428, IMG submission 108198) | Solar panel surface microbial communities from Lawrence Berkeley National Laboratory, California, USA - M | ecosystem: Engineered > Built environment > Solar panel > Unclassified ... | reverse complement strand
TGTAGGACCTCCAAGCCCTTTGGCTCCTCCAACGCGCAGTGGCACGCTGGCTTTGCTGGTGCCGCTGTCCCTGCGGCTCCTCAGTGCCCGAGTTGGGAGGACCTCCAAACCAGCTGTCGCAGCTCCACATCGTCAGCTGCTAGCAGCTCGCGTGTCACAGATCCGGCCGTTGTAGCGGGCAGCATCGTGAACGATGCTGTTGAGCGCGGCGAAGTACCCGCAGGCGCCTCCATGCCGACGCGCTACTGCATCCTGCCGCCGGAGTTCAATCTCATCGGCGCCGAGCAGTATCAGCGGCTGTGCCAGGCATGGTGTACCATGGCGCAGGCAGAGGAACACATCACCGGCAGCATCCGCAGCGGCGGTACGCAGCTGTCTGTGCCGCTGAGTCATCCGCTGCGTGAGCACACGGAGATGTGCCTCCGCTGGGGCCTGCGGTATGCCATCGGTTCCGCTGCTGCTCGCGCTCTCCATCTCGTCGACATGGCGCAGCTTCGCACGGCGCCGAATGACGGCCCCATGCCGCTGCACACAGACATGGCGATGATGACCGCGAAGCAGCGGCAGCACGCCGCGCGATGCTACTCCGTCATCCTCTTCCCACACGACTGCCAGTCCACCATCCTGCCGCGCCTGTCTGGGGAAGAGCAAGATGCTGTGGGCCTCCAGAACGCACGAGTCGCCGCGCACATGTGCCGTTCGAGTAACTTCACCACGTACGCGGTCACTGCTGGTACCATGCTCGTGTTCCGCGGTGATATGCTCCACGCCTCGCCGAAGAATCGATCCACCGCCGATCGCATCGCCATATATGCCATGTTCTCGACCACGACAGATGTCACACAATTTGATACAGCATTCTTCCCGGTCGGATTCAAACACACCGTAGACCTCAAGCTCAAGCACAAAGCAGTGGCGCTCTAGCTTGTGCCCCTTGCGTGGCAGTAGACTCACCACATACAATAATACAATACATCAAGCGCATCCTTAGAATGAAATCATGTTCTCTGCGCTCAACAGCGCTCACGCGCTTGTATAAGATCGACCGGTCTCAACTGACTGCTTCAAAGGCTGAAGTGATACGGAACAGCTGCAGCCATGAGAGCACATGCTCGTGAGCTCTGTGCACAGTAAAATATCTGATCGCTAATGCGGGCGATCACAGTTCGGAAGCTTGGAGGACCTCCAAACTTCTTGTGTATTCTTATCTGCTATCCTAAACATCCTACACTGACTGAAAGTCTGCTGTGGTCTGTGTTCCCAACGCATTTGTTCAGGAATGTGTGCTTGCCCCCAACTGCATCGATAAATACAGCGTACTTTGTGCTTGTTACTGATGGTGCTGATGCATGAGAAGCTGAGCTGTTTGCTCTGCGCTGCGCGTGATGTACGGTGTTCTCGATCAGGCACGGACTCAATGAGTTGTGTGACAGTCACTCAACACACCCTACCGACCCGACATATGATTGCATTGTGTTGTCACTCGCTATTCACGCGTGTCCGCTCATTCTAACATCAGCATCTGTCAGTGAGTGTAGTAGCAGCTTTGTGTATCAGTTTGCAATGGATGTAACCCTCGAACCAGCGCGCAAGGATGGTGATTCAGCTACTTCTCACAATCCATGCATTGGACCTGCACATCCGCAGTCTGCATGCGCCGATGGGCCTTTGCACGATTGTTATCACCACTTGAATATGAACCGCTGTAGCACATCAGCGCGTTGCCACACTGCCATCATCAGTGATGCTCCTACTCGCTAGCAGGGTGCATCCTTTGGATGAATTGTTCTGGGTGCTATCGTGAATCAGAGTCGATACATGTACACAAATATACTCGACTCATTTGCATAAGAAGGAACGGAGTGATTGCGTACGAAGAAGTCAAGTGCACGCGTACGCATGTTTGGAGGTCCTACGAGCGCTGCTGATCTGCAGGTGGCTCATCTATGCAATCCCTCAGAGACGCGCGTCTCCACTCGAGGTGTTGCAGACGGCGACGAGTCCGGTAGGCGCGAGCAGTGGCCTCGCAGTAGTATTCGGCCTTGCACTTGTCCAGTGGATCTGCCGCGTGGCGCTGCTGCCGGTATGTTTGATCTTCCAGCCGCCCAGACAGCCTCTTCGTCGCCTCGGCATGCTTGGCGTCCACGGCGATGAGCGCTGCTGCCAGACGTGGTCTCAGCTCTTTCAAGCGTTCTTGAAAGGCCTGCACCTTCTGCTCGTGCTTCTGCTTGCGCCACAGATAGAATGCCCACACCGACTCGCCCTCCCGCTGCGAGGGCAGCCGCTTCGATGAGCGTTTGGCTGCTGCAGGCGTACGCGATACCCAGCAGCCCAGTCCGCCCTGCCCACGCTTACACATGTCGGGAGGGGTGTGTTTCGATACTGCCGTTTGCTTATATGTGCGTGGGAAGAATGCGGCGATGAAGGCAACACGTGCTTGGAACGCAGCGGCGTGAGCATCGGCAGCACGCCGATAGGCGAGCAGCTTGCGAGGTCCTTGTGACAGCCCATCGTCTGGCAATGGAATGCCGCTGTCCTCGAGCACCTTGTAGTACGCCAGAGCGAGCGCGCCTTCTGCCGTGGGGAACGACGTGCGCGCGCCCAGCGCAGCGACGCGGCGTGCGAACTTGGGCCCGTGGGTGAAGCTGACCTGGCGCAGGCTCCTCTGCTCGTCGCCATGGCCCCAGAGAATGTCCCACGCGCCCATATACATTCTGTGCACATCACGCGCGCGGCGTCGCAACTCGTCGTCGCCTTCCTCCGAAGCACTCGACGAAGCGAGGCTGTCGTCGTCGACGTGGGATTCATTCACGCTCGATGCATCGTCAGAATCGGAGGAAGACGCATCAGGAGACGCGCCAAATGCGCGTGCCGCAGATGCTGCTGCTGCTGCTGCTGCTGGCCATGGAGCGTTGGCCACACTCTGGCTGTTTCTCTGAGCAGCTTTGTAGCCACCGGATCCGGAGTGACCGCTACCGCTATCGGTATCATCTGTAGCAGATTCCTGACTCTGCTGCTGCAGCGCCTCTGCTGAAATATCAGCAGAGCGCTTGCTCATTGCACAAACTGCAGCCAGTGCTGGCGGATGGAAGCAGCTGCAGTGCGTATGCTGTCAACAGCAGAGCCACAGTTGCGCTGGATGTGAGCACAGATGGTGGCTGCATGCACGCATCCTGAGATATCTGTGTTCGCTGGTGAGACAATGTGGCAGAGGCGTCGTTTGTCGCATTGTCGCAAGATCCGTTTGACTGGAGCAGTTTCTCCCGTGCGGCAGACCCCATGCTCACATACACTCAGAATCGATGCATGCACACGAGTATAATTGACGCACTCATATGTGAGATGGAACAGAGTGAAGCAGTCGAGTGCACGCAGGTTTGGAGGACCTACGAACGCGGGGGGTACCATGGTATTCCTGGGGGCGGCCACTGTGCCGCAGTGTATCCAGTGAGCGGCTGCGCTTGGCCATTGGAGACGATCTGTGCATCGATGGTCCGTGCAGAGGTGGGAATCATAGCTTGCTGCGGCGGCGGACCCAGCAAGTGCATCGTGGATGCAGCCGCCAAAATTTGATGCATCTGTGAAGAGGACAGCGACTGCTGACTCTGCGCGGGGTAGCCGTACATACGCATCGACATGACGTACTGCTGCGCCTGCATCTTGCCGAGTTCATCATGCAGCCTGTCGAACTTTTGCTCGGCCTGTGCGTGCCTTTCGTCGGCCTGCGCATGCCTCTCGTTCGCCTTGGCCGTCAATTCGGCGGCGCTTTTGCTGACTCTGTCATCGACCGAGGTCAACATCTCCGCACGAAGTTGACCGATTTGGGAAGTCAAAGATTGCAAGGATTGGCGTGACACCTCAGAGATGGCGGCCAATATAGACGGTTCATCGACTCGAGATGGAGAAGCGGCTGTGCCACCCGCAGCGAGCCTCTGCTTCTTGCCGCCAGCAGCTGCAGATACCCTCTTGCTTCGCTTGGCTGGAGGCTGGGCCACACCTGCTGTGTCCATCTCCTCGTTGTGCGCTGCGTCTTCGGCCTCCCCGTCGTCGTCGTCGTCCTCCTCCTCCTCCTCCTCCACCACCACCTGAGTGGAGACCGCTGATCGAGTGACCTGACGAAGCTTGGTCTGACTGCACACCACTCGCGGATTCATCGGCCGCGCAGTAGCCGCCGCGGCCAGCACCTTGGCCGCCGCGCGGGCCTCTGCTCGCGATGCTGTGCTTGTCATCGCCGAACCGCTGGAGCTATTCGCTGCAGCCGTCTGCTTCCGCTTGAGGCCAACCCCGTTCGTTCCGGCGCTGGCGGGTGCACGTCCTCGCGCTGCGCTACTAGTACTAGTACTAGACAGAACCCGTGCATCTGCATCACTGGCGGTCTGGCGCGCCTGAACCAGCAGTGCCTCCGCTTCATTCATCTTCTGGTCTACTGCAGCCTGCGCCTCGCGCCGCATTTCCTCCTTCTGCTTGGCCAGAGCGTCTTGTATCATGGCTTGCAATTGCACCTCCGTCGGCACCTGCTTCGTATGGTAATGAGCAATAGGCAGCAGCAACTGTCCTTGGGCGGGCACAGGATGTTGTTGCATCTGTTGCTGCTGCAGTGCTGCCGCTGCCAGTGCGATGCGATCTCTGCATGACGGCGCTGAGCTGGTTGGTCGTTTCCCTGCGTGCGCCATCCACATGGGAGTGCCGGGAGGCAGTGCTGCGAGCTCCGCGCAGATCGAATTCCGCTGCGCCTCTGTGAGGGGCGACCTCACACCAGCCTTCGCTCCATATGCAGGTGGCTCCAGCAGCAGCTTCGCAGCCCACTGCTGTAGCAGAGCCATGCCTGCAGGCGATTGCGCGCTCTGCTGAGAGAAGATCTTGTACGCCGCTTGATACTGCATCTTGACGTTTTTTTTCTTTGGCTGAGCCAATGGCTGCACTCCGCCGCTCTGCTGCAGCAGCGACGCAAACGGCGCGCCAGCCTCGCTCACGTCCATGTGGGCCAGCTCGCCGAACAGCCACTCGGTTGCCGCGGCTGATTCCTTCGCAGCTGCAGTATGGTTTCCGAGTGCGGTGCGGGTGGGCCTGCGAGATCCGACAGATGCAGCCGGTGCTGCAGGCGCAAGCTCCGGCACCTCCGCTGGCTCGGCACCAGCTGAAGCTGAATTGTGCGGGGTGCGCTGCCGCTTGCCGGCCGATGCGCGAACCTCAGCAGCAGCCTGTGTATGATCTGCGCGCGTGGACGCGATCGGCAGCTGCGGTGTGTCTGCGATCTCCTCGCTGAGCTGTGGCTGTGGCTGCGGCACGTTGACGATGCGGCGGATGGTCATGAGACTGTGTGTTCTGTGGTTGGGCCATCCTTGCTGCGCAGCGTGCGCGATGTCGTGATAGAATGAGTGCATCTGCGGCGTCGGGTTGCTGAGCGTATGCGCGCGGCTGCGTGTGGCCTCGACTGCGCGAGCGAACCACGTGTGGAATGGGCTCGTGTCGTCATTGTACTCCGACGCCACAAACTTGTCCACACGGCAGTGCTGCATGACGACATCTTGCTCGATGGTCTGCACAGCCGTGGCCGTCTTGCTTTTGCGTTTGGCGTTCTTGACCGTGGGCTTGACGACGAGGTGCTTCCCAGTGCGCGTGGCACTGCTGGTCTGCCACAGCGGATCGTTGGCACTGGCATCGCACACGCTGATCACGTCACACACGTGGACATCCGGATGGAAGTAGGCGGGACCACGCTCCACTTCACCATCGCACAGCCGCTGTACTGCACATAGTGCGATGGGAGTGCCGGGGTGCAGCGAGCAAAAAGTTTGGAGGTCCTCCAAACTCACTGCGCAACCGTCTGGATCGTGCGTCTTCAACTCCGCTGCTACACGGTCAGACCACTCCTTCGTGTACTCAGTGGACACGCGCACGTGCGTGAGCAGCACCACTCCGAGCACTCCCTGAGCAGCTTCGTCCGACACGTCGCTGGTGGTGCGCTGCGAGTCTCCTGCGCTGCTCGCGCTGTCCTTCGATGCGGCATGTGGTCGGAATCGGATGACGCTGCCCGCGCGAATGAGTGCGCGCTTCGGACTGCCGACGAACGGCTCGGGAATGACATCGAGCATGCCCGTGTGCTTTTGGCGCGTCCACTTGGCCTCGGCCATGTTGAAGTCGATCAGACCGTCGTAGAAGAGCGTGGCAAAGCGCTCCTCCGCACGGTGCGGCAGGAAGGGAATCCACGCTGCCGGCTTGCCCGTGAACACCGGGTGCGACACGCCAGCGCAGGAATCGAACACACCCGTGGCTGGGAGCAGAGGCTCCAGGTGACCCGCAGCACTGGAGCAAGGTGCACCAGTGTTGGTGCCGGAGGACTGCACCTGCAGCAGCGTCACAGTGTGTGGCTGTGTTCCGTCAGACTCGGCCGGCTGGTGCAGTTCCATCTGCTGCGCGGCGGCGTCATCTGACAGCCGCAGCACACCGGAGGGCCAGTTGCGATCTGCGACCACGCCAGGCTCGTCGTCGACACGGAGCACGCACACTCGGGCACGGTGGTACGCCTCGGCACCAGAGCGCCAATCAGCTGCAGTAGCGCTGGCCGCCCACGTGGGACCGCCACTGACAGAGCACACAGACACCATGACGCACACGCGCATGTGAGTCGCACTCACGGGTTTGGAGGACCTCCACACTCCAGAGCAGTGACTGTGACAGATGCACTCACTCAGTGTGCTGCGAAGCTGCCGACGAGCTTGATGTAGAGCTGAACTGCGAGGCCACACTGCTGTGCTGCGTGTGCAACGCGGCGTTGAGTTCTTGTCGCGGTAACTCGCGCTGCTGCCGCAGCGTATCATCCAGCGCGTCGTGGCTGTCGAGTGGTCGATGATCGGCCATCAGGGCGGCAGCAGTCGCGCACAGCTGTTGGTGTGGTTGCTGCCATCCAGGGTGCACCGACCAGTACGGCAGCAGTGGGCAGTACTCCTGACGATGATCTGTCTCCTGACTCGTGCGCACGTTGTTGTACGCCAGATCATCCAGCGCCCACATGAGCGTGTACGGGCGCGCAGTGTGGGCGCACTGCTCAGAGGCCGCGGCAGGAGCATGCAAGCTCGAAGAGAAGGTAGCGTCAGTGCCGTACAGCAGGCCGGGAAATTTGCCTTTGAACTGCGGCGCACTCAGTGGCACGAGTTCTCTGCTGCTCGTCAGCAGAAAGTGGAGCGTGTCCGCCACCAGCAGCGCAGGCACTGTCGCTCGCACTGCTGCGCCTTCGATCGATGGACAGGCTGGCGCCGGCTTGGGGGACACACACGTAGCGGCAGGAGCAGTCGCAGCAGAAGAAGCACGATCCACGACACCGGTGGCGACAACAGGTTCAGCGGCGTCGAGACATGCAGTTGCAGCGGCTACTAGCGCTGCATCTAGGCACTGGCTGGAAGCATCGGCTGGTGCTTGCTGCGACTGCTCTTGCTTCTTCTCTGCTTGCACGTCATCACTGAGGACCTGTGGCTGACAGCGACAAGAAAAACCACACAGCGTGAGCCCGAGTTCGTATGTCCTCCAAACTCGCCTCACCTGCTGCGCTGCTTCCACTCACCGGAGGCGACTCAGCGCGACTTGCGACAGACGCACCCACTTCGACGTTGCCTGCATCCTGCGCTGGTGGAAATAGGACCACATGCGGTGCAGCAGCACATTCAGGATTCAATGCTGTTCCTTGCTGCTCTTTCTCCGTCTCCACCTTCCTCTTCTCCTTCTCCTTCTCTTCCTCTTCCTCTTGCTCTTTCCCCGTCTCCTTCCCCTCCTCCTGCTGCTGCTGTCCCGCCGAGTTTGACTCAGTCTGCTGCGGCATGTCCAAATCTTGCAGATCGGTGCCATCTCCAAAGTCATCATCGAATCTGCTGTCGGTCTGCTTTGCTGCAGGAGCGGCTGCATCTGACTTTTCCGACTCGTGCTCGGCTTCAGTGATGTGCGCAGGAGGAGTGGTCTGCTGGTCGGACTCGACGGGATAACCATTCGCCACCCCTGCAACTCCACCTGGGTCGCTCTGCGCGCAGCCTGCAGGACCACTCAGACCATCCTCCTGATCACAGCGCGACAGACAATGCATGCAGCACTGTGTGAGTGCAAGCTTGGAGGACATCCAAACCGTTCTTCGCTGTGGTGCGCGTGTCTGACCCGGGGCGGCACGACTGGTGTGTCCGTGCCGAATAACGTGGCATCATCCTCTTTGGTGTACTCTTTGCCCATGAGACAGCGGTAGACAGACCACGGCACAGTGACCGCTGCTGACGCTGATACTGGTGTTGTGTATGCCGCTTCTGTCGGCGTTGCTGTCGCTCGCTCTGTGGCGTCTGCTGCGAGTGGCGGTTGGCGCGTGGCTTCTCTCGCTTGACCGGCTGCGTAGAACTTGGACAGGTCGTGCACCACTCCTTCGCGCACGACAGGGTCGTGGAGGGTGGACAGGCGATTGGCGAGCTTGATCGCCTGGCCGGGACTATGCGCGTACGCGAACAGGCCTTGTAGCCCCCTCTCCTTGAGCTCCTGGAAGCCGGCAGCGGCGATGTCCGCGTCTGCGGTGCGGCGGGGGGTGGGGCGGCGGACAGGCCGCTTGGCGAGGCGGTTGGCGTGCTTGACGGTGGGTCTGGATGGGAGCATTCACATGCGACACCTGATGAGCAGTGGGAGCCGACACAGAGCAGCAGAGCGCGCAGGGCAAGCAGAGTCGTTGGATCACACGGCAGCGTCTATGCGCAGTGGCAATGCACTCCCAACACACCACCTCACGCATCGCACCACCGCACACCGGCACAGTGGCATCAAACGAGAGCATTCTTCCTCGCGCATACAGTGCAGTGAGTTGCATCGAGAGAAGTGCAGCCCCTGCTGTGCAATGCTCATGTCGTCACGCTACGCGTAACGTCGTGTTAACCTGTCTCAGCGCCGACCACCGCCCATTCACTGCGCTCCATGCGCAGCGCTGCCAGCGACGAAGCACCCCAGCGCAGACGATGACACACCGGGAAACAGGTGCGCAGGGTCTTCAGACACCTGGGCTGCCTGGAAACTGGAGTGCATCCTCCTCAGCTGCAGCGCAGAGTGCAGCCGACTTTTGTTACGCCTTGCGCTGTCAGGCAGAGAGTCGCTCATGGCGAGCGCTGTATGTGTGCACTGGAGGTGCTGCTGGCTGGTTGGAGGTCCTCCAAACCCAGCGTCTATCATGTCGATTGTGTGTCTGACGTGCATCTGCTGTGTGCGCGTGTGTGTGCACTCAGAGGCCATCGTGGCAGATGCCGCGCGCTGCGGCTGGTGCGCAAGCTCAGCCGCAGCGCACTGCTGCGAAGCGCCGCCATCCGTGCAATTTCACCACCAGCGCTGCTGCTGCGCATGCGCCAAGTACCGCGGCTACGGCTGCAGATGCCAACCGTCATCGCAGCATTCGTCTGCTGCCGCCCACCCATCCGAGTCTCGCAGACGACCTGCAGCAGCGTCTCGCTGGCCGCTACATTGCGGAGTGCGGCGGCGCGGGGAACTGTCTGTTTCACACGCTGTCGTTTCTCGCCTATGACAGGCCTGATCAGCACACACAGCTGCGCCACGCGGTGGCCGACTGGCTCGTCGACGCGCAGCACGCGCAGCATCCAGTGGTGCGCAAGCTGCGCGAGGAGCTCGCGCTTCACGCGGGCATCGATGGAATGCCCGTGCACACACTGGAGGAGTACGCCGGCCACATCCGCCGGAACGGCGTGCAGGCCAGCACGCGCTATGAGCTGCCCGTGCTGGCCGAGCTGCTCCAGCTCGAGATACATGTCGTCATGCAGGTGCAGATGGAGGAAGATTCCGCCGCGGCTGACCAACTGAGAGACCACGTCGTCATGCCTGCGAGTCTCGCGCCTCTGCGACGCTCATGCAGAGCAGAGCAGAGCACGCGCGGATAGCACGGTCAGTCACAGCAACATGGAGTTTGGAGGACCTCCAAACCCACATGACCACTTGTTGTCATTGCTGCGGTCTGGAGGACCTCCAACCATGCCATGCGTCGCTGACTGTGTATCTGCTGCCTGTATGCGCATGTGCTGATGCAGGTTTGTGACGCACTATGGCGGCTGGCTGGTGCCGGACACGCTGCTCGACACGCTGCAGCACCGCGTGTACATCTGCACTGCCGTGTGTGTGGGCGCGCTGGCGTACACCGGCAAGAACGGGAATCGAGTGGCCGTATCTGTGGTGGGCAACCCAGAGTGCACAGGACCGCAGCTCAACGATGGACGCATCAGCAAGCAGACAGGTGCCCGCACACACGACACACGCAAGCAGCGCAGCTGAACAAACTTGTACAGTGCACAGCTCTCATCCCGTGTATGCGTGCGCACTGCAGTGAACTGTCATTTGACTTCTGTAGACGTGTCTGATCTTGCGAGTGTGCGCACGCTCCGTGCCGGCAAATACGACATCAGCCACGACGCTGTGCGCGTGGAGCGCGTGGCCTCCGGTGAGGTTCCCACCTGGAGCGAGCTGCTGGTGTCGTACGACACCCCGGAGGAGGACACCGACGGCTACTGGACCAGGCAGGCGCAGGCGGCTCCGCACTGCCTCATGTGCTTTCGACTCGACTGCGCGAAGGACGACCAGCTCATCAAGTGCGAAGTCGCTGGGTGTAAAGTGGCACGCCATCGCAACTGTCTGCCTGCGCCTGCTGATCCAGCGTTGCTCGTCACCGAGGCGATCGCGCGACGGACCCGCTTCCGCTGTGCTCCGCACCTGGCCGCTGCCAAGCAAGCCGACCCCAAGCTGCGCGTCAGTTCCCCGACACCTGCACATGGAGTATGCCTGCCCACAGTGGCAGAGATGATGGAGAAGGAGGCACACGCAGCTGGTACTCGTGCACATGCATCAGGCGATGTTCGACCCAAGGCGTCATCCGCCGAAGCAGCGCGTTCGACTGGAGCCCCGGCAGGCGCTCAGCCTGTACTCTCCGCCACTCGCCACGGACCAAGGGCTCAGGCAAGTTTGGAGGACCTCCAAACCGCACAGCGTGCAGTTGCAGCTGCTGCGAACCAGCCTCCCCGCGTGACTCAGTACTCGTTTCAGTCGCGCTCAGGCCCGTCCAGTTCGTCCGCACGAGCATCTGCTCTGGCTGGAGTCTTCGGATCAGGACGCACGGTGCGAGTTGGCGCAGAGCCGCAGTCCGGCAGCGCTCATTCACCACCTGGCGCCGGCTCTGCAGAGCCGCACGCTGATGCTGCTGCCACTGCTGCTGCTGCTGCTGCTGCTGCTGCTGCTGCTGCTGCCCTTTCTCCCGCGTGCCTCCCTGACGCTGTTGCTCCCGACATCGATCGCTACGACGAGGAGGACGTGCTGAGCGACTTCGAGGACGGCAACTGGTCCGGCTCCGACGCCGATCCCGACGCATGCGTGGACAGCGACGAGGACGTCGACGCGCGCATCACGAGGAGCATCATTCGCCAGGCGGAGAAGGCCGCACGATTCGCAGAGCAATCCGCCCGAGATCCGCACACCGGTGAGCTGAGCAAGCATCGCGCGCTCTCCGTGCGATCAGCCGCTCGCGCGCATCTGGACAGCGCCACTCTGACCGCAGCACAGCAGGACGAGCAGGAGACTCACCGTGTGCGGATCACCGCCACCGCTGAGCAGGAGATCCGCCGACTGCTGAATGAGCGAGTGCCGGACTCCAAGCCCGGCGCAAAGCCGCCTCCGTGGTTTCTCAAGACCAAACTCACGCAGCTGCCGCACTGGGACGAGTACTGCAAGCAGGAGGCGAGCGACCGCAGCAACGCGGAAGAGCAGGCAGCGCTCAAGGCGGAGCTGAAGCGGGCGCAGTCCGGTCGCACTCTGTGGACATCCGCGCTGCAGATCGCAAAGGACTGGCAGGAGTACAGTCGCTGCTGCGGCAATGTCAGAGGCACCAGCGATCGCAGTACTCGTCTGCTCAGGCACCTCGCTGGCAGCACCGTGCAAAGCCGCAGCAGACACGCGTCCGCCTCCGTGGTGCACTTCATGGCTAAGCGCATCGAGAAGCGCGCTGCATTCAGCAGCAAGCACGACTTCACGTCGCACGTGTGCCAGGAGCTCGAGGCCAGCGTGCAGGCGCCCAGCGCCGATACAGGAGAGGCGCAGGAGCCGCTGGTAGTGTGGGACGGCTGCTCGGTGTGTCATTCGTGCTACCGTGCAGCGATCGGCATGGGCCGCACCAGTCTGTTCAAGTTCAAAGCGCAGACGAATCTGCGCGCCAACGTGCGCCAACTGGAGAAGGCGGAGGTGGACGCGCGCAACACGCAGCATCCGTCCGCCAAGCACTACCCGCACCTCATCGCGCTGGCCAAGCGAGCGGCGGAGCGACCCATCTACGCGGAGCGCGCGGAGACCCGCGCTACCCTCGTCAAGGCGCTGCTGCTGGCGTACTGCCAGTCGTTCGCGCAGCACGATCCTGGCGCCGCTGGATCCACGGTAGCCAAGACTCGCTACACGCTGCCCCAGCACGGTGTCACTGCGCTGCACAGTGCGCTGAACGCCGATCTCGCTGATCGCATACTGACGGAGCGGGAGTTGGATCCGAACCGACCTGAGCTGAAGCTGCCGCCAGCATCGGAGCCGCCTCCTGTGTCTGGACTCTACTTCAGCAAATCCACGCTGCAGCGCGTCATCCGACATCTGGAAGCGCACTGCAACGTGCGCATTCAGCTGACCAAGCAGAAAGGCGTGTGCCGTTGCACCCATTGCGACGAGCTGCAAGCTCGTATCGCGAAGACAGCTGTGGGCTCCCCGGAGCGGCAAATCGTGCAGGCGCAGCTGTCATCGCATCTGGAGACAGTCAAGGCGCAGCGGAAGCTGTTCGATGAGAAGAAAGCAGAGGCGCTGAAGAAGCCGCTGGATCTGTGGACGATCACCTTCGACGGCTTCGACAAGTCCAAAACCGCCATCCCCCACCGTCCGCGATTCAACAAGGAGCAGGGAGCGCACATGGACAGTCTCATCGGCATGCACGTGGTGGGCGTGTTCGCGTTCGGTGCGCCGGTGCCTGTGCTCGCGTTCTTCAACGACGAGTCGGTGGCCGGCGGCGCCAACCTCTCCGCCACCATCGTGTACGAGGTGCTCGAGAAGCAGTGGCAGAAATTGGTGCGGGACTATCTCCAGCAGAGAAACCCGAATGTGCATCCAGACCACCTCGACCAGCTGGACGTGAGCGCAGAACAGCTGTCTGACGCGCACGCATACGCCGCGTCCAAGTGGCCCCGCCGCCTGCACCTGACGTTCGACAACACCAGCGGAGAGGCGAAGAACACCACCTTCTTCAAGGCCATGGCAGCGCTGGTGCACTACGGCGTGTTCGAGGCCATCACCATGTCGATGCTGCTCGTGGGACACACGCACGATATTGTGGATCAGATGTTCAGGTACAGACAACACCGCACATTGGAGGACCTACGAACCGCTCGCCAGGGCATCTGGACATCACCGCACAGCGTGGGATCGATTCTGCGTCAGTTCGATGTTTGGAGGTCCTCCAAGGCTGATGCGAATGCGCGTGTATGTGTGTGCTGTCTGCTCTGTGTAGCGTGTGGGCAGTCGTCCTGCGCATCACGTCTGTGCCCACTCTGCAGGCGATGAAGGATCTGTTTCGTCGCTGCTACCGCACGCGGCTGAAGGCGCTGTCGGAGCTGTTTGCCGAAGGAGAGGCGCTGTTCGACCCGCCACAGCAGCGGTACGATGAGGAGGGCAACGAGCTGCCCGTGTCAGAAGCGGAAGCGAAGACCGCGCGGCTCAAGCAGCGCCTGAAGGAGCTGCAGCTGTTCAGTCTGGAGGCCTTCCAAACCTTCTTCCGCGAGAGTGCCAAGGAGCGCGCCAATCCGTTGAACCCGCGCACGAAGAAGTGGCAGAAGGACGATTTCGACTTCGCCTCGCAGACCATGCACGAGCTGGAGAGCGTCACTCCGGAGCTGTACGACATCGAGCACACCATCAACTTCGACGGCTGGTTCCAGAGCAACGCCGATTCCATCGGCTCCGCTGTGATGAGCCACATCAGCAAGTCGTACGTGTTCGGCATCGAGAAGTGGGCAGCCGACGCGCCGCCGAAGAGGCAAGGAGAAGGACATGTGGGCCACACATACCTCTTCACCAGGCATCTCGCAAACACAATCGACGAGGCAGAAGCATTCCCAGAGCAGCGACACTCGTACAAAGACCAGCTCACGGGCGACTACTCCACGCGCAAGCTGATCTTCCCTGCATCTGGCGAGCTCGTCGTGCCTCCCCGTCGCACGCTGACGCGCGTGGTGGACTCCGCTGCGATCGAGCTGATGCTGTCGGTGTTCGCCAAGAACAGCCTCTGGCTCACCCCGCTGGAATACGAGGAAAACCGCGCGCACCTGCAGCGCATGCAGGACAAAGCCGCGGCGCAGGCGGCTTCGTGCGAGGTGTGCAGCGAGCTCATGCAGCGCCT
>Ga0160428_1001846_pt1 | contig 14449 bp, 9 predicted proteins | sample SolpanmetagenomM_FD_108198 | JGI IMG/M metagenome (GOLD analysis project Ga0160428, IMG submission 108198) | Solar panel surface microbial communities from Lawrence Berkeley National Laboratory, California, USA - M | ecosystem: Engineered > Built environment > Solar panel > Unclassified ... | reverse complement strand
TGTAACTTTACGCTTATGCTTTCCTCGAAATGGAACGCTATGCTGATTTTCGATATATCGACCATGTGCATGTGGATGCTGTTGTTGAAGATGCTCGTGATGCTGTGGCTGATGATGATGATGGTGACGATTTTGATAATGTTGATGATAACAAGGTTGTTCATAATCATAATTCATTGTTCCATGATTGTTATTATTATTATAATATTCCCGCTGATGCTGATGCAAATTCGCATAATTAAAAGGACGGTACGACTAATATGGTCCTTGAGATGGTCCTCCAGGAGGAGGTCCAGGTAAACTACTGTCGTGATAATAGCTAGCCTGTTCACCACCTGCAAGAGCTCCTTGTCCATAAGGCGTTTGACCATTTTGCATCATCATCATCATAGCAGGGTTCATCATCATTTGCGTCTGAAGTTTTTCTCGAGCTCTTTGTCGTGCTTCACGTCGTTTTGCCTTGCCACGTTTCTTTTTTGCTAGTTCTTCAACTTCCTTCCTGTACAATGGGTCAATAAAACATTATCACTTGTGAACCAACCATCAATCAACAAAAAGGAAGACTCACCTATGCTCATTCATCTCTTTCCATTCACTAAATGCTCCTTTAATACCTAAAGATGCAATACCAACTGCTGCAGCATCTTGAACCCACGCTTTTGTTTGTCTTTTTCTTGCTTCTTGAGGTGTCATTTCTCCTTCAGCAACCAATTTATGTCTTTTCTCATGTGCCTCCATACTTGCATAAACACCGTGGGCTGCATGAATTGTTGCAATAGTTGCTAATCCAGCCGTCAAAAGCTCTTTTCCTCTCATTTTTTTCCGTTTTGTTTCTACATCCTCAACATCTTCCGATGACGAACTGTCGTCGAGTAACGGATTCTTTGCATTTGCGCGATCTTGCGTCATCGTTCCGTTTTGTCCGTTTTGTTGTCCGTTTTGTTGACCTTGTCCGTTCGAGCCGCGGCCTGTCAATGCAGCGAGTGCTGCTCCCGCTGTAGCGCCGCCAGCCACAGCGGGAAAGCCATTCTGGCCATTATCTTGCTGGGAACGAGGATCGCCGGCGTCGAGGGCCCGATCGGCGTTCGTATCTGAATTGCGTGAGCTAGGTCCGTCATTTTTAGCACCGCCATTGCGGCGATTGCGAGATGGGGCTTCATACGAGTCATTAGAGCTACTGGACGGTGACCTGGACCTCCTGCGTTGGGAACGAGACCTTACGCGATCGTAAATGGCCTTTCCTGCCGCAGCCAGGGCACCTCCTGCTGCCAAATCCTTAAGTCCACCACCTTTTCCATCCCGGTTATTTCCTCCAAAGATTGAAGTTGCCCGTGATCTTGCACCGCGACTTGGGCTTCTGTCTCGTCCACGTGAACGTGATGTTGATCCATTCACAGCTCTATTTGCTGCCAGACCTCCTACAACGGCCTCAAACAAATGTCGCTTTGATTTTTTATCAGGATCACGATCGATTATCCCGTCGACACCACCTGCACCAATAGCAGCAGTCAAGATACGTCGTCCCTTTTCTACATTCGAAAGACCGCGAGAGTGAACAGCTTCTGTAATTCCGGCCAGTAATGCAGCCTGTGCAGCCTGTGCCCATTGTCGTTCTGTCTTGCCTTTTTTATTCCGTGGATCACGACGCGATCGTGTTGACCTGCCAGATTTGTTGGATTTGTCGCTATCGGATTCGTCTGAATAACGTCGTCTTCTACTGCTGTCTCTTTGATAGTCATTTCGACGATCGTCATAGTCTCGATCACGATCTCGGCTTCGGTCGCGGTCATTCTTCTTTCCAAGAAGAGCGCCAGCTACACCACCGAGTCCCAGACCTTGTAACATATCAACAACACCTGATTTGCGACGATCATTACGAGGTTTTGAGTCTGGATCGGAGTCATAATCTCGGTCGTTGTCACGTTGACCTTGACGACGATCTCGAGCACGACCAGCAGAATACCCGGCAGCCGCGCCCGCACCAGCACCAGCACCAGCGACAGTACCAAGATCTCGATCATTGTAATAAGCTCGTTCATCGTTATAATCACGTCTGCTAGGTCCTACGCTTCGAGCTCTTGGACGGTAGTCGTCATCTTCATAATATCTTTCGGCCCGGCGTCCAGCGGGTGGAAAATCCCGACGGATATCTTCAACACTATCATCTCTAGCTCGATAGACCAAGTCGCGGCCTCCACCTTTTTGTCGATCGACATACGATGCATCTGGTCCGTAATCCAAATCATCCCTATCCCGAGTTCTCGTACGAGTTTGTCGATAACGCCGTGGATCGTCGTCGTACTCGGACATCTCCGAAAACGGCGAACCTTTGGCGGTTCAATGCCTCTTGGAGATTTTTACGAGTGTCGTTTCGATGATACGATATGCAAAAGAGAAAAAAACAAATATAAAAGTGAAGGATGCGTAAAATATTGTAAGGATGTCAAATCCATCAAAACGCTGATGACATAGGTGTGCTTAAAATTTGGTCGATAGCGAAAAAATCCCCAGGGATTGCCGTGAAAAGTGGTTCACCTTTTTAAAGTGGCTGAGGAGAGCTCGATTTCAATCCAATGATAACCCGCCACGATTATTATTAAGATTCAAAGGCCAGTCTTATTTAATTAATGTGGAGAACGGTGATGAATTACGTGGACTTTCTTAGCAGACAAAACCTGCAGGTGATATGAAGGCGCCTGACAGGCAAGCTGACGAGTCAAGCTTTTTTTGTCCAATCGAATTATCATTGCGAGGCAAAGTATCACATCGAGCAACTTTGTTAAGATGAAAACTCACGACTACAATCTTGGATATACAAATTAGAAATACTTTTTAGCTTTATCTATGGCCATACAATAGTATAATACACAACAGCGCGATTCCTGTGAATTTTATGGCACACTGAAGAGTGGAAAAGGATTTCTTTCAGGATGCATCAATCTGACCGATGACATCATCAACGCCTATTTCACGCTTATCTTTTCCATATGTCGTCAGATAACAAGCAATTCATTAATCGACTGGACGTAATCTAAAAACCGATGTAGGAGAGCCAGGTTTGTCACGGGATACAAAGATAATGATATTTGGCATCCATCATATATTTGCAGCTTGGTGGGCTCGATACGACTTCAAAGTTTCATTGAGCCGATGTGAATTTCCTCATTCGATTAGCTAACCTGTCGTCGAATATCATCTCATCTTTCCATAGATCTTCCTTGCCCACGATCTTTTCCCTTTTGCGTACGCTCTTGTGCCATTCTTTTTCCTCATTCTGCAAGAGATTGCTTTGCTCCCAGATGATTTGTTCATTTGTGGACGGAGATGTTAACTCACCAAGATTTTCATCAGATTCTGTTCGGGAAACCTTCTTGAACTCTCGTAGCGATTCAGCAAGGACCATCTCTGCAGTTCTTTGTCCCAGCTCATCAGCCAGATATCGTTGATTCAGAAACCGCCATAAACGCACGGGAGTACCTAGAAAACCCATCAAATGAGGGAATGGTAATATGGTTACAGGTTGAAAATATTCTGGAATTGATGGCGGTAAAGAAGCAGTAGTATAGTCTGGTGTCGATATGTAAGGTAATGGCTTTGGCGCCTTAGTTCCACTTTTATCTTGACTATCACCCTCCGTGTTGGTCGTTTCATCAATCTTTTCGCTTTCTACATCGGTCTCCGCTTTTGCAATTACGTTCTCTAATGATTCGGGAGTTTGATCTGAATTTGTGCTGCCCTGAGCTCGCTTTGCACTCTTGGGATCTATATCCGCGACGGGGTTCCGGATAGGCCCAAGCCAGCCTTCGTGTAGACCCCGAATATATTCTTTCCACGTATGCCTCCCCATAATCAAGTCACCCTTCACTCCATCGTATTCTCTCGTGCCTGAATTTTGTCGCATCTGCCGTAGTAGTTGCTCGGATTCCGAATCATTCAAGGAGCTATCCGGTCCCTCCTCGGTACTCATCCTGTGCTTCCGTATCGCTTCTGCAACGCCATAACGAATATCTCCTTCCTTTCGCCCTTCGATGACTTGCCAGTCCAAAGCTGCAGAAACCAAAACTGGTTTGACCCATTCATAGAACTCTTCTCGTGCCGGTCCTAGCCAATCGCCTGGTGGAGCAGCTATATATATGGAAATCTTTCGAGGTAGTCTAGTTGGCGCAAGAGGTTCAGGTGAGATTCGTGATACTAGACTACACCATTTTTCTCTCGCCCGTCGAGCTTCTCGGCGATCGTAAAGATACGCTGTTGTGAATGAAGAGGTTATGGAGAGGAATATGAGCCAATTGCGGGATGGTAAGCGTGGACGAGGAAGGCTTGGAATGCCTAATGCACGAAATGCTGCACTTAGTCGATGCGGCTTTGCGATAGTCTCGGTAGATGATGCTAGCTTGGGACGAGTGTTCGAAGAGTTCGAAGAGGACCCATGGTCTCCTGGCGTAGGCTTTTCGGACATTAGCCAGCTGCGTCCAGGATTTCAGCTCTCGTTTCACTCGTAATGAATTGATGAGCTGGATTCAGAAATGTTACAAAAAAAATTAATATTAGACTATCAACTCGTTGCATGTTTCGGGCAGGTCTTGCCGAAATATTCGGTAATATTTGGCGTCAACTTTATATCGTTGACACCGCGGTGGGGCGCGTCAACGCTCTTTAGAATCCAGGCATTTTTTCTAGTCTACAGCTGTAATGATGCAATACTGCGAAGGTCGCCGCATGGATCTCAACAAAATGAAATGAGGTGAGGGAACGCGGCGGGACTAGTCTGTAATGGCTTCGCAGGCCGAAGAAGGCAGAGCATCTCCTGCTCTGTCCAACCCTAACAAGTCTTCTGCGCAAAATTCTCCCAATTTGAATAGCTTGGGAAGCGATGTGAGAAATGATTTTGGATTGCAACATATACATACATCTTCAATTGCATCACAAGTCAGAGATGGTCAACAACATGGAGCAGCACAAAGTCTTTCTCCACGAGATTTGAACTTTCCAACGCAGCATTTTGACAGAACATCTCCTGTCCGACCACGCTTCATGCAGAGAAAGTCTAGCAATGTATCAATGGCGACATCAGCTTTGGATTTGGATGCAATCCCAGATTATAATGTTGATGACGAAGGATCGGATTACGGCATATTTGATGATGACGATAGTGGGTCAATCAATAATACAACAATGCAATCAATGAAGAAAAATACAACTCCAAATGGCGAAAATGGGGATGGCACCACTCGATCATCAGTAGATCTTAGCAGCAAAGCTGATCAAATACTGGCCAATGCAAAGAAGAGACTCAATGTAAGTTGACGCTGCCTCAAACGTTACAGGGACTAACGGGAATGTCGCAGCTTATGGACCAAAATTTAAAGGGTGCTCGAGCATTGACTGCTGAGAACCTGCAGCGAGCGGCGTCATTATCACTTGAAACCTCTCGATCGAATATGCTCTCACCGATCGCGGGTCAGACAGCATCGCAGCAAATGAGTAACGGCTTGGGACCCATCACTGGTGTTTCGAGATCCAAGTGGCCAACAAGCCCATTGAGAAGTACCAGAAGTCAGGAGTTACCACGACTGGCGCGTGATAGGCAAAGCTCTTTGCCAATCACAATTTCTGGCCGGCCGTCTCATCGAGCAACCAATTCACTAAGCCCAATTAGTGATGACGTTGGCAATATTTCACCAGTCACTAGTGATCTGAAACAACAAGTGAATGATCTCAATAAACGTATTTCTTTGCTTCGTGATCGCACTCGAGAAGATAATCTACGTCGTCAGAGTCTGCAGAGCCTACGCTCCGTGGATCAGTCTTCAGAGTCCGGACATAATCGAAAGACATCTTCGACACAAGCAAACCCAAATGTATTTGTAACTACCACGGATGATCCCGGGACCGATCGATTGGGCGGCCTCAGATGGGGCAATGGCCCTATCAATCGAATTGCTACTTCTGTACAAGAACTTCGGTCACCGGACTCTGATATTTCAATATATTCCACTGATGTTTCTCCAATGACAGCTAAATGGCGAGCACAAAAGAGAGATTGGACCCCGGTTGCTCCAAGTAGTCTAGAGGTACCGAGATCTGTGCCTATGAGAATCAATGGTCAAAATGGATCTGTGCAGCAAAGTAGCGTATCAATAACACCACACCCGGTCTCAAATTATACTGATAATATAGATCCCTACAAGCTCGAAGACCAACGTAACCACCTGCAGCCGCATGAAGATCGATCCGATGCATTTGATTACCAACGTTTATTTCTACACAGTGCATTGGGAATGACTCGACCATCAGAAGATGCTAGTAGTGTGGCATCAGACGACACTGCGAGAGGAAACGAGTCTCGACTCGAAACTAATAATTTTAACGGTTCGGAGAGGCTCAAACCTGCTGAACAGTCTCTACGTAAACGCTTTGGCTCAATAGAATCTCTGAACAGTAACGTTTCGTTTACAACAGCAGCAGAAAGTGGAAGATCGAGACAGTCATCGCCATCAAAACGCTTGCTTCAATCTGATGTTCCAGAAGTCGCGACTGCAAATCATGACAAGGATCAGCAATCTATCACTCGCCAGGTTGCGCTCCAAGTCAGTCTGATTGACGCTCCAGCAGCAGCAATTGCTCTGGCTGCTATCTCACCGGCCATTGAAAAGAATCCACTGGGTCTTCGAGACAAAGCTATTATGTTTAAGCTAATCGAATGCATAAGAACGACATGTGACAAACTCTCTGATAATGATTTGGACCCGAACGAAGCTCAACTTCTACGAAAACGACTAGAGGATGCTACGAAATTGCTAGATGGAAGTAATACAACTAACATTGCAAGATAATAGATGATGAGAGAATGATGTCATGCTTTACACGTCTTTACTGTACATAATACATTTGCATTGCGTTGTATTGCGTTGTAATATTGTACTCGATAGATAGTTTAAATAATTTCTAATATGTATAATAATACTGTAGTATCGTATCTTATCAATGATGGTTGTCGTTAGACCAGCCCTACCAAACCTAATCTTGAGGAAACGGCGGTGAACACTGGTTGAAAGCCCCAAATCGATGAAACGGTGCACTTTGTTGTGTCAAAATGGAAATTTTCTAGAAAATGAACCCGCGTGATCCGATCTTTTATTACCACGGATCATATCCAAAGCATCATATTTTAGCTAGCTATGAGCTAACCCTGTGAAATTATCAAATAATTTTTTCTAAAAGGTCGAATAATATTCTATTCACGCCCGACTTGACATTCTTTTCACACCCGATTCATCTGTTTCACGGCAAATCTCCATGCATTCGGTATTAGTCAACAGTACTTACAAAGGCATTCGCCGAGTGGGTTCCTGATGGCGACTGCATTACTGCTCTCCACTCCGGCGGATTCCTTCCACTCGGATCTTGAACGGTATGGCCACATTGCGAAGTCGACGCGCCGTGGTTGTGGGAAGAGAACGGATGGGTTATCTTCGGACGATACCGAGATATACAAGGCGGCAGTGACGATATATTCCACCCTGTTGCAATGTTGCGCTACTGTCTTAATTCAAAAATACACTTCATCGAGTATAAGAAATGATGTGGGACTAAGGACTTTCCAACGCAGGATCCGAGATATCTCCTCTGAGGATCAAGAAGATGACACTGGAGAAGAGAGCGCATTTTCGGGTCCGTTATTAGCGCGCAGTCAGGTTGATTGCGCAGAGCAGCGCTTTGAGAATAAGGAGCTAGGGAACAAATCATCACCGTTAGATGTGTTTGATGCGACGAGTACGTTTCGGCAACATGGCAAAAAAGCCGCAAAAGCCGCCGCTCGAGAAGCGCAAAAGAACAAATGGGCTGATTCGGATGATGATAACGATGGGTCTCCTGGAAAAGAAGGCAATGGCGATAAAAACAACGGATCATCGGGAAATGGAGCTGGAGATGATGGTGAAAGAGGACGTGGAAGACCGTCGGACGCGAATGGAGACAAGGGCGACGAGGAGGAAGACGAGTGGAACATGGCTGGAAATAAAAAGAATAAGAAGAAGAAAAAGGCTGCATTTTCATGGGATGCGCTGGAAGATGAAGGTGATGATAAAGGTGGTGAAGGGCAACCGTTCGGAACTACTGAAGCTGATGTAAAAACTACCGATGCTGACGCTAATAAGGATCAAGGTGATGATGATTGGAATACATTCGAGACATCTGCTAGTAAAAAAAAGAAGAAATTAAAGAGCAAAGAGAATACCGAGGTAGATGATGTTATTACAAAAGACGCACCTCAAATTGAACCTCTTGATATTGAAGGAGATACAAAGGCCAAAACCACTGGTTTCGGATTTGGTGCTATTACGAGTGGTTGGGGAACTGGCAAAGCCTCGAGTTGGGGGTTTGGGAATATAGGTGGTAGTAGTACAGACCAGAAAAAGGACAAGAATGCCGCCTTTGACTTTGGCTTTCCCACTGGTAACAAGACTGAGGACAAAAAAACCGAAGATAAGAAAACCGATGATCCTTGGAATAAGCTGGTCGCAAAAGATGCTTCCAAAAAGTCAAATGATGACAAATCGTCTAACAAGATAACCGAGATGGAAACTGTTGACCTGGATGCCAAAGCTGATGATACATGGGGTGGATGGGGTAGTAAAAAGAAGACAAAAAATGAACCAACGCCGCCTCCGAATGTTCCGGTGCCGCCTGTGCCCGAAGAAGCTGAAGATGACTGGGCCACGTCGTCTGGTAAAAAGAAAAAAAGTAAGAAAGGTAGTAAAGAGCCTACTCCGGAACCGGAGCCAACACCGGCCGATGCTGACACTGAAAACAATAATAATGCCGATGAAGCTGACGAGTGGGGTTGGGGCATGACTGCGAAAGAGAAGAAAAAGGCCAAAAAGGCTGCAAAAGCTGCAGGTAAAGCTGACGAGGAAGACGTTCCAAGTCCAGGTACCAATTCTCCATCCAACGAGGAAAGAGATGCAGACAAATTTGCCGAAGATGATGATCCTTGGGCTTTTAGCATGAGCAAAAAAGACAAGAAGAAAAAAGAAAAGGCAGACAAAGCCGAGAAAGACAAAATGGAGCGAGAGCAACAAGAAAAGGCGGACAGCGAGCGCGAGAAAAAGGAGAATGCCGAAAAGGAAAAAGCGGCACAAGAGCTGGAAAAGGACAGAGTCGCCAAAGAAAAAGTAAAGGCCAAAGCTGATAAAGAAAAGGCTGACAAGGAAGAGGCAGACAGAGTAAAGTTGGAAAAAGAAAAGAAAAAGGAGAAAGAAAAGCTCGAGAAAGAAGCTGCTGATAAAGCCAAGAAGCTTGAGAAAGAAGCGGCTGAAAAGGCCAAAAAAGAAGCGGCAGAAGCTGAAAAGGACAGGCTCAAAAAGGAGAAAGCCGACAAAGAAGCTGCCGAGAAGAAGGAAAAGGAACGTTTGGAGAAGGAGGAAGCTGAGAAGAAGAAGGTCCAGGAGAAAGCTGATAAAGAGAAGGCGAAAAAAGAGAAAGAAGAAACCGAAAAGGCTGAAAAGGAACGACTCAAAAAGGAAAAGGCAGACAAAGAACAAGCTGAAAAGGATCGCTTGAAGAAGGAAAAGGCGGATAAAGAGCAAAACGATAAGGACAAGGCAGCAGAGAAAGAGAAGCTCAAGAAGGTTGAGAAAGCTGAGAAAGAAAAGGCCGACAAGGAAAAAGCCGAGAAAGAGAAAGAGAAGTTGGAGAAGGAAAAAGCTGCCAAGGACAAAGAGAAGGCCGACAAGGAAAAGGCGAAAGCTGAAAAGGTGAAGGCTGAAAAGGAGAAAGAAAAGGAGAAAGAGAAAGAGAAAGCTGATAAAGAAGCTGCCAGAAAGTTGAAAGATCGAGAAGCATCCAAATCGCCAAAAGATGGAAAGAGTAATGATAAATCAAAGTCAGCCAGTGAAGACACTTTTGCAGCTGCCTTTGGCGATGAACTGATGAATGAATCAAAATCTAAAAGCAAGAGAAAAGAGAGTAAAGACAGTGAGGTAAGTTTTGTGTCATTTCTTACGACCCTCACGCCTATAAAGTTAATCGAGTGCAAGTGGGGTCAAAGCTCCGATACCCGCCCCACCCCCGCGAATTTGACGTGGGGCGACGTTAGCTGTCATGCTAACCTCTTTTCCACCTGTTTTTAAATTGATTGCTTGAATATATGCTAACTTGGATCAATGGTAGAAAAGTTCCTCGTCCAAAGAAGCGGCAGTTGTGATGTCAAAGACAGACAAATTGAAGGTCAAGACTGGCGCAAAGGAGACTGTTGCCGATAAGATTAAAGCATTTCAAGATGATACGAAAACTTCCAAGATCGAAAAGAAAGATTCCGACAAGGATAAAAAGGCTAATGAGAAGGACAGAAAGAAGAGTGGAAGCACATCCTCATCTGACTCCAAGGTATCACCCATAAACACAAGCAAAGAAAAAGACGAAGATAAGCCAAAGGACAAAGGAAAATCTAAGGACAAAGACACAGAAAGATCTTCGAAGTCTTCAAGCTCAAAAGCACCTGAAAAATCGAGTTCCAAGTTGCGGATTGATACCAAAATAACAGATAAATCCAAGGCCGTACCAGGTAATTTCCCTGACGAGGGAGATGGGTCGGGTTCGAGTGGCAGTAGTGCATCTCCGTTGGCAAAAGAAGACAAGAAGCGCAAAGAACGTGAGAAAGCAGAAAAGACTAGATCTTCACCAAGCGGAAAAGATCGTGCAAAGAAGGAGTCTCGCGAGGTCAGATCTGAAAAGATAAAGAGTTCTTCCACAAACAAAACTAAAGAAAAATCACCTTCGAAATCAACTAGCCCTAAATTGCCGAAGAATAGCAAAAGAAGCCCAACTCTTCAGGGCGACATAGATGACGACGACATACTGCCGGCGGATGACATTGACTCTCCAGATGCTTTAGTCGAGGCCGAGATAAAGGCTGCTCGGCGAGAGGCTCGAAAGGCAAAGATGGCTGAATCGGCCGCTAAATCACCGAATGTAGAACGTGAACGAGCCAAGCCTTCGCACGGACTGAGTCTAAGTGGGTTCTTTGGCATACCAATAACACCATCTAGGCCGCGAACATTTCGTCAAGCGACTGCGCCATCCACGCCCCAATCTTCTAGTAGACGGACTTCGTACGCTCCGATCGAGCCTATGGGATCCATACCTTTTTCAGCAAAGGCTGCAAAAGTTATGGGAATGGATATGCCAAAAGAAAATGGTGTTGATCGTCGCACGTCCAAAGCATTCAAGTCTGATGATGCCACTGATGGAGAACGAAATATCTACGATGAACACGATGAGATAGACGACAACGACGACGACGAAGATCGCAAAAAACCAGAAAAATCAGCTATGCCTTCGAGGACAAAGTCAATGCGGGATGACTATAACATGTCAGGTGGTCGTGGCAAGACTGATGACAATTCTTATGGAAGAGCAAGTACGAGTCAGCCGCGAGATGATCCTATGTTTGACAGTCCCCGACCGTCCGTTCGCAGATCCAACACTCTTGCAAGTAAAAGTCCTGCTGGGTTCATGTCGAGTCTATTTGGAATGAGAAGAAATACTGAAGACTTTAGGCCAATGCGAGATTATACAACAATAACACCGAGTCAAGCATCTGCCAGTGGAAGCCAGGATAGTCCGAAGAGGACAAGTCAACGAGATACGCGATATGAAGATGAAAAAAGACAGACTGGTGGTATTAATCCGAGAGAATGGTCGCATAATGAAAATGAAAGACAAACAACGGAATTTGCAGAAGAGCCTGAACAAGTTAGGTCAAGTTCCAGAAACGATGCAAAAGCAATGCGTCGAGAAGCTCGAGATGAGGCAAAGAGGAGATATCACAAAGAACAACAATTACAAGACGAACATGAACAAAATCATGAAGCGGAGCGTGATGCGAGAAGAGCTCGACGTGCGGCAGCACAACAAGAAAGATCAAATGAATTGGTCAAAAAAGTAGAAGAAGACGAACAAGAAACTGGTTATCAACAAAGATCTAAGGATAAAGTAACTTATGCGAGACGTCTTTCAGCTTTTGATGACTTTTCTCGATCTCAATCTTCCGCTGAAAGAGCTCGTCAATCCCGACGTGTATCTGAGAATTTTCCATCTCGAAAGGATTACTATGGAAGAAGTAAAAGACCTGCAGATGATTCCAGATACGACGACGATAACATCTCTCCTCGACGACAAGATCCTCGACAAGAAGACTTACAACGCCGCGACAGTCATCGAGAATCACGACGAAGTAGTAAACAAGAAGGAGAAGCCACGACTCAAGACGCAGAAGCGACATCTTCTCGAACCAAAGGACGCGATAAAACCAGCGCCTGGATCTCTGCAATCTCCGCCGAGCAAGATGTAGAAATGCCCTCTCTTGCAGAAACTATCGTCGACGTTCCACCGTCTTCGTCCAGCAGTTCAAGAAAAAAGAGTGAATACATGTACGGCCGTGGGAAAGATCCACGAAGAGACGAATATAGTTACGACCGCAACGATTACGACGGTAATGAAGAGAAATACAACAACGATGACAACGACGATGATGATGGGAAACGAGGGAAGAGATATGATAATTACGGTTATGATTATGACGACAGTGGTAGATCTCCGAGAAGTGCAGGGGATCGTAGACCGCAGATGAAGAATAATGGTGGGAGAAGAGTCAGTTGGTTGCAGAAAGTAGGGTTGCAAAGGATTGATTAATTGATCAAGTGATGGATGAGTTTATGATATAATGATGTTTTGATTACCCTTTGATATTATCTTGTTTGAATCACTTTTATTCAATCCAAGGTGATATATGTCTCTCACTTTCATGACTGTGACAACCTTGTACTGTCTATATTTCATACGGCGGTATTACCTATAATCAAAAGAAGGAAACAATTATACAGTCTCGAGCATAATCTTCCGCTTTCAATGACAGTAAAGACTCTTATTAATATCTACCATCATTATTATGAATATTATACAACAGCACATCACAGTTTCAAAGCCTCGAGTCCTTCTTTGATCATTTCCTCAACTTCCGACGGTAACGTCTGTTGTCCCTTTTTCACATCCTGAACCATACCCTCCAATCTCAATTTATAACCCGTAATCTTCTCCTTTGTCACGGATAGTCGTTCCATTGCAATCAAAGCCTTGAGCGTCGGAAGAGGTTTCTCTATCCCATGAAAAGGCATTAGTAAAATAAAAAGTAAAGTGAAATGAGAAAAAAAGAAAAAAAGACTTACGTTTTCGAAGAAAGACTTCAAATGCAATCTCGTGGGTTGTTACGTCTTCTCCCGCCAATTCAATCAATGGCATTATTAATTTGATAGCTTCAGCTAACGGGTCTTTGGTCTTGACTAATTCCAAGCCCATAGGGTCGTTATCTTTTCTGACCGACTCTTCTGCTTCTTTTGTAGGTTCGGATTTTGCAGCCAATTTCGCTTTTGCTTCTGCTTCTTGTTTTTCTGCTTCTTTTCTTGCCTTTTTCGCTGCTTTTTTCTTTTCTGCCGCGTCGTGTTCGGGAGTCGTACCGTTTGTAGCATTGTTAGAAGTTTGTTGAGATTCGTCGTATAATTCGCAATAGACTTTACTTGCAGATATCGCGGCTCTTGAATAAAATGTATGTTGACGTAATTTGTCTTCCCATTGGATCATTTCGATATATGATATTATTTGACCTTTTCTAAGACTGAAACTGTGGAAATCGAATTGATCTTCGTGCATTTGGTCGAAAATGTCGGTAATTTGTCGGAGTCGTTTAAGTCCCATTGGTCGATTCTTGTTGCGTAAATGTGCTTGACCGTCTTCGTAGAGGAACCAGCAGCATTGCGTGTCGAGCAGATCACCTAATGGACCTCCAATGGCTCCAGGTCTAGTGAATAAACCCATTGTTGTCAAAGCTTCTGTGTTTAGATTATTGCGGAGTTGATACTTGGCGAATTTGTTACATATATATCTATCCTTTAGATCCATCTGTCGGGCAAGATCCATTGTACTTGCTGCAGACGTCAAATCCTGTCCATATTTTTGTATACGAGCCTTTGTCATCATATAAATATTCTCTTTCGGGTTTGAATTAAGAATTATACATTTTTCAACATAATCCATAGCTTTGGCAAGATCTCTTGACATGTGATAATCATAATGCTGAGCCAAGAAATACAGAACGATGAGCCTGAAATTATCAACGTTATCGCCATTTGTAGATCCCGCAGTTTCTTGTTCATAACCGTGGACAAGTGAGATGATAGCCTCTTTCTTTGCTGCGTCTCGATATAGTGCCTTGATATTTGCAAATGTAGCATGAACTCCTTTTTGCAGCATCCGTCGTAGATATGCGTCGGCAGCTTCACGGAATTCACTTCCATTCAAGAAATCGAGTGGAATCCTTCGTGGTGCATCCAATCGCTCACTCTTGTCCGCGAATGACTTGTATAAATCTTTTAATTTACCATGATCATCA
>Ga0160428_1001844_pt1 | contig 14469 bp, 12 predicted proteins | sample SolpanmetagenomM_FD_108198 | JGI IMG/M metagenome (GOLD analysis project Ga0160428, IMG submission 108198) | Solar panel surface microbial communities from Lawrence Berkeley National Laboratory, California, USA - M | ecosystem: Engineered > Built environment > Solar panel > Unclassified ... | reverse complement strand
GAAGTTGATCGTCTCGGCACCGAAGCGCTTCGCCAGTTCCAGCCGATGCGGGAAGTGATCGATCGCGATGACGCGTTCGGCGCCCATCAGGAATGCGGATTGCACCGCGAACAACCCGACCGGGCCGCAGCCCCAGACCGCGACGGTATCGCCGGGCTCGATATCGGCATTCTCCGCCGCCATCCATCCGGTCGGCAGGATGTCGGACAGGAACAGAACCTTGTCGTCGGACACACCGTCCGGGATGACGATCGGTCCGATATCGCTGAACGGCACGCGAACATATTCCGCCTGCCCGCCGGCATAGCCCCCGGTCATGTGGCTGTAGCCGAACAGACCGGACATCGGATGGCCGTACAGTTCCTGCGCGATATCCTGATTGTCGGCGGGCAGGCCGTTCTCGCACGCGGAATATTGGTGCTTGCCGCAGTGATAGCAGCTGCCGCACGAGATGGTGAACGGCACGACGACGCGCTGGCCCTTCTTCAACGTCGATTTCGGACCGGTTTCGACCACTTCACCCATGAACTCGTGGCCGAGGATGTCGCCCGCCTTCATCGTCGGGATATAGCCGTCATACAGATGCAGGTCGGATCCGCAGATCGCCGTCGACGTCACCTTGATGATGCAATCGCGGGGATTGAGGATTTCCGGATCGTCGACCGTATCGACGCGAACGTCGTGTTTACCGTGCCATGTGAGCGCGCGCATCAGGCCTGCTCCTCTTCCAATTGTTTACGGGTGAAGGACGACGTGGCGATCTCGCCCGTTTCCATCAGTTGCTTGAAGCGGCGAAGATCGCGCCGGGCCTGGATCGCCGGTTCGCGCTGGAACAGCTTGGCGATCACCTTGCCGACGACGCCGCCGGGCGGATCGTACAGGATCGTCGCGGTGACCACCGTTCCGCGCGCGCCGGCATCGCGAAATTCGATCCGGCCGCTATTCGGGACATCCGCGCCGTCTTCCGACGCCCAGGCGATATATTCGTTCTCGCGCTCTTCGGTGACGACGGCGTTCCATTCGACCGATCGTCCACCGGGTGCCTTGACCACCCAATGCGACGTCTTGGCGTCCACCGGGGTGATCTCGACGATATTGTCCATGAACGTCGCGAGGTTCGCGAAATCGCGCCAATAGGCGTAGAGTTCGGCGGCCGGGCGGTTGATCGTGACCGAGCGTCCGAACAACTGGTTGCCCTTCGGCTCGATCAGCGACTGCGTGGCTTCGTCCACGGCGCCCGAGCGTTTCGATGTCGTGAGCGGTGCATCGTCGGTCTTGTCGTCTGTATGGGACACGTCGTTCCTCCGAAAAGCGAGACCGGACCCCAATCGCACGACCACCGGCGATGTTCCGGACGTTTCCCTTTCGAAATCAGCTACTTCACTGATTGAGATTAATTCGCCGACAGGTTGGCTCGACGTGATCCAATCCCGAAACCACGCGTTACCCGACCGATACCAAGCGCCGGAGACGATTGATGACTACCCCGATCCTGTTCACGCCGTCCGTCGAAACGCCGAAGTCGGACGAAGCCGAGGCGGTGCGGGGCCTGCGGGAAGCATTCAAGACGATCCTCGACACAACGTCGCAGGATTATGGCCATGCCGTACGTGGCGTTCATGCCAAGGGTCATGGGATCGTGACGGGCACGTTCACCGTCAAGGACGAATTGCCCGCGGAGCTGGCGCAAGGTCTGTTCGCCCGTCCCGGTGCCTATGATGCGGTGTTGCGCATCTCGACCGCGCCGGGCGATCTGCTGGACGACGCGGTCAGCGCGCCGCGCGGCGTGGCGCTGAAGGTGCTGGGCGTGCCAGGAGATCGCCTGCCCGGATCCGATGACGGCGACCAGGATTTCCTGATGGTCAATGGACCGACCTTCGGTGCGCCGGATGCCGCGGCGTTCCAGAAGAACCTGAAGCTGCTCGCCGCCACCACGGACACTGCGGAGGGTGCCAAGAAGGTCCTCTCGGCGACGCTGCGCGTGGTCGAACACGCGATCGTGGCGGTCGGCGGAAAATCGTCGCTGATCTCGCAACTGGGCGGTGCGCCCGAAGTGCATCCGCTCGGCGAGACGTATTTCTCCCAGACGCCGTATCGCTACGGCGATCATGTCGCGAAATTCTCGTTGCGTCCGACCTCGGCCGGCTTGCGCGAATGCACCGGCGTGATTGTCGACGTGCGCGATCGCCCGGATGCGCTGCGCGAAGACGTGCGCGAGACCCTGGTCGAGAATGGCGGCACGTGGGAATTGTGCGTGCAATTGTGCACCGACCTCGAAGCGATGCCGGTCGAGGATCCGACGGTGGAGTGGGATCAGGAGGCGAGTCCGTTCGTCCCCGTGGCGACGTTCGTCGTCGCGCCGCAACTGGCGTGGGAAAACGGCATCAGCCAGTCCCGGGAGGACAGATTGTCGTTCAGTCCGTGGCATGGCCTTGCGGCGCATCAGCCACTCGGAGGGATCAACCGCGCGCGGCAGCCGATGTACGATTATTCGGCAGGCTATCGCAGCGATTTCAACGCCTGCCCGATGCATCAGGTCAAGGCGCTGGAGGATCTGGACGCCTGACCGGGCTCGTGTCTCGCCTTGCGCGCCTTTGCGGACAGGCAGGGCCGCGTGCGATTGCGGCGCGTTTCTTCGTCGTGCATCAGGCGCCATGAACACGGCTGCACCGACCGACGCCACGCGCGTGTTCGTCTTCGATCGCATCTCGCCCGGGGGTGTGCGGAGTGCGGTAGACCGTGCGGTTGCGATAGAGCGGCCGATCGCGATCGAGTTCAACGGGATCGGCTATGCGGTGATGATGGCGACCCCGACCGACCTCGAGGATTTCGCGACCGGCTTCGCGCTCAGCGAGCGGTTGGTGGACGCGGCTCGCGACGTGATCGCGGTCGACCGGCACGAAACGCCTAAAGGCGAGGTGCTGCGCGTGACGCTGGCAGCGCAGTTCGGCGAACGCGTGTTCGAACGCGCGCGGCATCGTGTCTCGGAATCGTCGTGCGGGCTGTGCGGGATCGAGAATCTCGACCAGGCATTGCGGACGCTGCCGAACGTGGAGGCGGGCGAGACGCCGGACGATGCGGCGATCTTCCGGGCGCTGGAGGCACTGCGCGATCACCAGCCGCTCAATCGCCTGACCGGCGCGGTGCATGCCGCGGCACGATGCCGGGCCGATGGCAGCATCGTCCAGGTGCGCGAGGATGTCGGACGGCACAACGCGTTCGACAAGCTGATCGGCGCGATGCGGCGGGAAGGCGCGGGATGGGACGGCGGCTTCGCCTTGCTGTCGTCGCGCTGTTCGTTCGAACTGGTCGAAAAAGCGGCGCTGGCGGGTTGCCCGACACTGGTGACCGTATCCGCCCCGACCGACCTCGCGATCGAGCGGGCGAAAGGCTGCGGTATGCGGTTGATCGTGCTGGCCCGGTCGGATGCGGTGCTGCGGGCCTCGCAAGGCGGCGCGGCGTGACACTTCTTGGCGTCGTGCTGGCCGGCGGTCGATCGGTGCGGTTCGGCAGCGACAAGGCGCTGGCCGATCTGCACGGACGGTCGTTGCTGCTGCATGCCGTCGATATCCTCGCGCCGGTCTGCGACGAGATCGTGATCGGCGGGTTCGACCGCGGTGTCGACGGGCTGCGTGCGGTGCCCGACAGGCCGCGGGAGGATCTCGGGCCGCTGGGAGGATTGTGCGGCGCGCTTGCCTATGCCGGCACGCATGGTCACGCGGCGATCGTGTCGGTCGGGTGCGATACGCCTCGCCTGGACCGGTCGGTGATAGCGCAATTGCTCGCCGTTCGGGGGATCGCCTATGTCGCGGAAGCGCCGATCATCGGCTATTGGCCGACCACGCTGGCGACCGGGTTGTCCGAACATCTGGAGGCAGGGGGAGATCGCTCGATCCGGCGCTGGGCGGACGCGCAGGGGGCTGCCGTGATAACAGCCGGCGCAATCGTACCGAATCTGAATCGCCCGGACGATCTCGAAGCGCTGCGACATCTCGAGCGATAACCGACGCGACGCGGAGTGAAACCTCATCGGCCACGCGGCGTTGCAGTCCGGCAGGGTAGAGGAGCGACGTGGTGGCGGAACGGGTTTTCAAGCCGACGATGAAGATGGCGGCGAACGCGAAGCGCGGTTTGAAGCTTCGGGAAAAGTTCAATCGCGGCGGGACCGAGGTCGGCGTGAAGCGCGCGCACCAGCTGGCGGATCGCGATGATGTCAGCGAGAGCGACCTTAAGGCGATGCACAGCTATTTCGCCCGCCATGCGGTCGACAAGGATGCCAAGGCGCACGAGTGGAATTCCGACGACGACCCCTCCGCCGGTTTCATCGCCTGGCTGTTATGGGGCGGCGACGAGGGCAAGGCGTGGGCCGATCGCAACGCCAAGGCGCTTTCCGACTGATCGAGGTCAAGACCGCGACGCCGGCCGAGTGATTTCCTGAAACCGTCGTGAGTTCAACGAGTTGTTGGTGGACGCACTCGATCTCGGAGAATTCCAAATGGCTGATGCAAATCGTCGCGACGTCCTGAAGGCAACAGCGGTCGCAGGGACGATGGCTGCGGCACCGGCAATGGCCCAGGGCGCCGCGCCGGCACTGAATGATCCGCAGACCAGGTTCACCAACACCCCGTTCCCCGAACAGCGCCAGAAATGGCCCGCCTTGCAACGCGAGATGAAGCCGGTGCCGGATTCGGGCGAACGGAGCTATCGCGGCTCGGGCCGTCTGGCGGGGCGTAAGGCACTGGTTACCGGCGGTGATTCGGGGATCGGTCGGGCGGCGGTGATCGCGTTCGCGCGCGAGGGTGCCGATGTCGCGATCAACTACTTCCCGACCGAGGAGCCCGATGCGCAGGACGTCGCCAAGCTGTTGCGCGCAGAGGGTCGCAAGGTCGTCCTGTTGCCGGGCGACCTGACCGACGAGAAATTCTGCACCAAGCTGATCGCCGACGCCAACCGGCAACTGGGCGGGCTCGACATCCTCGTCAACAATGCGGCCTATCAGCAATCGAAGCAGTCGATCGACGAGATCACGCACGAGCAGTTCGATCGCACGATGAAGACCAACGTCTATGCGATGTTCTGGCTGACCAAGGCCGCCGTTCCGCTGATGAAGCCGGGCGCGGCGATCATCAATACGACCAGCGTCAACTCGGTCAATCCGGGCGAGGAATTGCTGGACTATGCCACCACCAAGGCGGCGATCGCGATCTTCACCAAGGGTCTGGCCAAGCAGCTGGGCAAGAAGGGTATTCGCGTCAACGGTGTTGCGCCGGGGCCGGTCTGGACGCCGTTGCAGGTCGCCGGCGGGCAGTTGCCCGGCAAGATGGGCGAGTTCGGTCAGGATACCCCGCTGGGCCGCGCCGGGCAGCCGGCCGAGCTTGCGTCGCTCTATGTCACGCTCGCCGATCCCGGCAGCAGCTTCACCAGCGGCAGCATCTTCGGGGCGAATGGCGGGACGGGTACGATCTGACGCTTGGCGTCTTCCTTGGGAGGGCGGTCCTCAACACCCTCTGCTGAAGGCGGTTTGGCGCCTACGACGGCGGTGATCGTGTTCGTCGCTTCAAGGGGGTGCTCAGCTAGCGCCCCGGAGGCCGACCATTCCGGCGTTCCGACCGCCGACACGCGACCGGAACGTTACCCTTCCGGAGGGACCGGTTGCGTTCGATAGCGCTGCAATACCTGTCGGATAGCATTACACTTATATAACGCCCAAAAGTTAAATCGTTATTTCTCAGTGTCATAACCGTTTGGCACGCAACGTGCGTTAAGCATGTGCAGCACGACTTATGCGGTCGTCGGTTGGGAGAGGAGCAGCGGAACTCGCGGACTAATATAGTCGAAGATAAGGCGTTAGCGTGGCTTTCGAGCAGCTTTTCGGATGCCGACACCGCCGACCCAAAGGGCGTGCAGTTGGGCTGAACTCCAGCCGTCGGGGCGGAGGCTTTGCGGTGGCTCGGACCAGGCGGAACAACGATCGGTCTCGGTGCAAAGCTGACGCCATGCCGATGGGCTTAACTTGACTGTGTAGTCGTAGTTACCTTGATGACCCGTCGGAGATATTTACCGAGACGAACGAAAATATTCATGGATGTGCGACTATACACGAATCCCATCGCGTCATGCTTGTTTCTCCCGAATCCATTGCTTTCTCCGGTGCGATCGGAACCACTCTTTTTGACGATTTTCCACCAAATCCGTCGATGAATTGGTCTGCCCGGCGCGAAAAGACGTGGTCCTCCGTTCGCGGCTCAGGTCCGTGACGGATGAGCAGTCTGCATTGGTCACGCTCGCTACGGTGTGTGCGGCAGGTCGCAGATCACGGTATACGGCCTTCGCCGGCCGCGCCGTACCGACAGTCCTGCACTCGCCGCCGAGCGGGCCGGCCTGCGCCGAACAACAATCCAAGATCATGACGCATCTGACGATCGTCACGATAGCTGCACTGCTGTGATTGCCGTACGGTGGACCTCCCGGCCAGGACAGGTTTCGCCGACGCGCTGAAGGGCTTTTCCCGAAGTCGCGGCGCGGGGCGCAGCCCCTAATCGTCGCCTCGAAGCTCGCGTCGCGAAGCCTGACTCACAAAGCTGGCAAAGATATCAACTCGGAAGCGCTGCGCCGGATATCGGCGTGCACGCCCGTCAGCTCCTTTCGCACGATCCAGCACAGGCTCCACTGCCCGCGGCGTACATCGGATCAGCGCAGGTGGATGATGCCGTAGATCACGATCGTCCACAGCGCGGTCAGTGTTCCAACAAGGACGTAAAGCCTTGCAAGGAAAGACAATTTACGCCCGCCCGGCTTGGCGGCCGCGGCTTTGTCGCCGCGGGGCTCGGCCACGAAACTGGCCGCGACCACGTCGCCCGCGCGCAACGCCGAACTCACTTCCAGGTCGCTCAGCGGGGTGAGGAATTCGCAGCCATAAGCGAGGCCCGTGCGCCGGACGATCTTGACCCGGCGTCGCAGCGCGCCACCGATGCTCAGCCCGACGATCGACCCGACGGGCAGATCGGCCAGCGTCGACATGCCGAACCCGGAGAGCGACAGATCCTCGATCAGGGCATCGATCGGTTCTTCGCGATCGGTACGGATCGTCACGGGACGGTCGGCCTGCAAACGCGGAGCGGCACGGCTGTCGAGATAGACCTGGGCGGTCAATCTTAATCCGGAATTTTCACGATCCAAGATCGTCATTGTGCATATCCACGCGAGCTACGGATGAAATTCGCTAAAAAAACACTGATACGCGAAGATGCACAACGAACATTGGACAATCTCCACCGTTCCATCGACGAGGCGGCGGAGAGGTATGATGATCCAGGTATGACCCCTTCGGGAAATCCTATACGCAACCCGTTTCAAGATTTCAAGTGGCTGTTTCTACATAATTCCCCGGTGCGGATCAGTTCTCCAATCGGGTTTCGAAGAGTTCGGAGAGCTCGCGCGGATTTCCGAACCATTTTGCGATGAATTCGTACCCGAACCGACCGGAAGCGGTTTCGTGGGAAAGGCGTGCGCCGACGATCCGCGAGCCGATCCGATAGAAAGGCGGACGGTATGGATCGCTGGCGCCCGATCCCTTGCGGGTGGGTTCGTACTTGCGACGACACGTCGCGCCGGAATCATTCCGAAAAGGAATTAAGGTTTTTACCGGACCCGTTGGTGTATAAGACGAAGGATGGGCGGGGGGCTGGACATCATGGGCATCGAACGATTTGGCGTCCGTCGGCGATCGCCGCAGCGTGCACGTGTCTCGATCCCGTTACGCGTGCAGCGCGTCTGATGCATTCGCTAGTTTATTGGAGCCTCGTCCTTTCGACGATCTGCTACGTGGCGTTGACGGTCTGGCGTCTGTCGATCGCGCGGCGCAACGCTCGATCGACGCATCTCGGCCTAGGTTTCGCCGGCATGGCATTGTGGTCCGCATCGTTGCTGACCGGGTCGCCGCTCTGGCTGTCGATCAGCGAACCGATGCGCGATGCAGGCTGGCTGGCCTATATCCTGCTGACCACACGCACGTTCGAACAGGATGACGAAGCGCGCCGCACGATCCGGCTGTTCAGCATCGCGCTGGGATTGCTCGTCATCGTCCGCGCGGCGATTTCGCTCGTCGTAACGCAGGGTATCCTGGACACCGTGCTTATCAGCGACCTGACGATCGTGATGTTGTCGGCGCATTGGCTGTTTGCGCTCGCCGGGGTGGCATTCGCCCACTTCCTGTACCGCGCGTCAGCTTCGGCCTCGGCGTCCGGGTTCCGGCTGGTGGTCGTCGTGCTGGGCGTGCTGTGGGCCTATAATCTCAACCTCTACACGCTGATGCTGCTGGGCTATCCGCTCGCGTTGCTGCTGTTGCAGGGCACGGCGATCCTCGCGCTGGCCTTGGTCCCCGCGCTTGCGCTGGCGGCGCGGCGCAAGGAGCGCTGGAAGGTCACGCTGTCGCGGCAGGCGACCACCCGGTCGTTGCTGTTCGTGGCGATCGGCACCTATTTCGTCGTCATCTCCACCGCGACGCGCGCCTTGATCTGGGCCGGGGGGCATGGCGCCGACGTCGCGCGCGTCCTCGCCGCGATCATCCTGACGCTGACGGTGGCGGCGATCGGCGTGCTGCCCAAGCTGCGGGCGCGGGTAAAGGCGCTGTTCGTGCGGCATCTGTTCGAACACCGCTACGATTACCGGAGCGAATGGCTGCGGTTCAGCGCGACGATCGGCGATCGGACGACGCCCAACCTGTCCTCCGAAGAACGCGCGATCCGTTCGGTCGCGGACGTGACGGAATCGCTCGGCGGAATATTGCTGCTCGCGGAGCGTGGCGACCGGATGGCCCTCGCCGGGTGCTGGCAATGGTCGACGCCCGATCCCTTCTCGCACGCGCTGCCGGCGGATCCGCAATGGCTGGAGGACCTCGCGCAGAGCGGGCGCATCCTCAATCTCGACGACATCCGCGAAACGGGGGGATCGACCGACGAGGATCGCAGGGTGCCGGATTGGCTGCTGCGCGAAAACAAGGCGTGGGTCGTCGTGCCGCTGGCACGATCGCACCGGTTGGTCGGGGTGATCGTGCTCGGCCGTCCGCAGCTCGACCGGGACCTGGACTGGGAGGATTTCGATCTGCTGCGCGTGATCAGCCAGCAGGTCGCGGTGCATCTGACGGATGCGCAAAACCAGGCGGAACTGGACGAGGCGCGGCGGTTCGAGGAATTCAATCGCCGGTTCGCCTTCATCATCCACGATCTCAAGAACGTCGTCAGTCAATTGTCGCTCGTGTCGAGCAACGCGGCGCAACATGGCGCCAATCCGAAGTTCCAGGCGGCGATGGCCAAGACGCTAGAGAATGCGACGGCGAAGATGACGACGATGTTGTCGCGCCTGTCGACCGAACGGCTGATCGCCGAGCCGCAGATCGCGGAGGTCGATCTCAGCACCTTGCTGACCCGGATCGCGCAGGAGAATTATGCCGCCGGATCGGTCCGGCTGTCGATCGAGCAGCAATGCATGATCCTGGCGGATGCCGAACAGCTGACCGCGGCGATCGAGCATCTCGTGACCAACGCGATCGAGGCCAGCCCGCCTGAGACGCCGGTCGGATTGTCGCTGACGATCTGGGACGCCATGGTCGTGATCGCGGTGGAGGATAAAGGTGAAGGCATGACGCCCGACTTCATCCGCAAGGAATTGTTCAAACCGTTTGCGACGACGAAGAAGAACGGCTTCGGAATTGGCGCGGCGGAAGCAAGATCACTGGTGCTCGCGATGGGAGGCGATATGGAAGTGATCAGCGTTAAGGGTTCCGGAAGTCGGTTCACGATAAGGTTTCCGGTGCTTCGTTCGCCGGACGATGTTGCTATTTGATCGGGATGGAGCGGGTGGCGAAACAGAAATTGTTGATCGTGGAGGACGATATCGGCCTCCAGAGCCAGCTCGAATGGGCATTCGAAGGCTATGACGTGGTCGTCGCATCCGACCGCAAGGCCGCTTTGGCCGCGGTACGGACACACAAGCCGGCGGTGGTGACGCTCGACCTCGGCCTGCCGCCAGATCCGGACGGCGCGACCGAAGGCCTGGAGACGCTGCGCGAAATCGTCGCGGTCAGCCCCGAGACCAAGGTCATCGTCGCATCCGGCCACGAGGCGCGGGAAAGCGCGCAGACCGCGATCGCGCTGGGTGCGCACGATTTCTATGCCAAGCCGATCAACATCGCCGATCTCGGGCTGATCGTCGCGCGGGCGTTCCACATCCACGCGCTCGAAGCGGAGAACAGCAAGAGCCCGCGCGCTGCCACCTCGGCCAACGGCATCATCACCGGTTCGGCCGAGATGATGGAAGTGCTGCGGACGATCGACAAGGTTGCCGATGCCGAGGCGACCGTCATGCTGCTCGGCGCGTCGGGGACGGGCAAGGAATTGCTTGCGAAGGCGATCCATTCGAAAAGCTCGCGCGCGAAAGGCAATTTCGTCGCGATCAATTGCGCCGCCATCCCCGATACGCTGCTGGAAGCGGAACTGTTCGGGCATGAGCGGGGCGCGTTCACCGGTGCGGTGAAGATGACCGTCGGCAAGATCGAGATGGCGCAGGGTGGCACGCTGTTCCTCGACGAGATCGGCGACGTTCCCGCGCAGACCCAGGTCAAGCTGTTGCGGTTCCTGCAGGAGCGCGTGATCGAGCGGATCGGCGGACGCAAGGCGATCCCGGTCGATACCCGGGTGGTCACGGCGACTCACCAGAATCTCGAACGGATGATGCGCGAAGGCGAGTTCCGCGAGGATCTGTACTTCCGTCTCGCCGAACTGGTGGTCAAGGTGCCGACCCTGGCGGAGCGCGACGGCGACGCCGTGCTGCTGGCGCGCCATTTCCTCCAGCAATATCGTGATGCCAAACGCACCAAGGCCAAGGGCTTCACGCCCGACGCGATCGCTGCGATCTCGGCCTGGCCGTGGACCGGGAACGTGCGCGAACTCGAAAACCGGGTGAAGCGCGCGACGATCATGGCCGATGGCACGATGATCACCGCGCGCGATCTCGATCTGGGCGACGCCGAATCCCCGGTGAAGCGTGCCGAACTGCGCGTCGCCCGCGAGCGCGCCGATCGTCTGGCAATCGCCGAAGCGATCGCGGCGAACGACGGCAACCTTTCCGCCGTGGCCCGCGATCTCGATATCTCGCGCCCGATGCTGTACGATTTGATGAACAGCTACGGCATTTCGAAGGGCTGATCCGCGTGGTTTCGCCCGGCGCATACCGGGCGCGCGTTGACGAATAATAAACCAATGTCGCCGTATTCCCGAGTCTGGATCAGAGGAATTCGGGATGGCACGCGGTTCGGCAGCAGCGCAGACACCTCTATCGACCGGCACGGTGCCGGCCGAGTTCGAGGCACGATCGCTCACCTATGGCGACTTGGTCGGCCAGTTGGTCACCGAGTTCGATCCGCGGACCGCGCAACCCGCAGCCGCCCCGATCGTCGAAGCGCCGCACGACGTTTTCCACACGGTTTCGGTGGCTTGCGGCTATGTCGGCCTGCTCGCCGGTTTCGCCGCGGCCGCGGGGGGAATATTCCTCCTTTTGTAAAGAATAGTCAGGCCGGGTTTACCAATCCGTGATAAGGGCACGCCGTCCAATTGAAAGACGGCAAGTGACCTATTAACCAGCCCGACATGTTGCCAGCGGCACAGTGATTCGCTCATAAATTGTTGCGTCGGCGCAAACCGATTCCTCATGAGGAATCCGGCGCCGGATTGTCCATCGAGGATTGCAGAATGGACCTAGTGGACGGTGAAAGCGAAGGGGACACGTTCAAGCGTTTCTCGGCACTGGGCTATGCGACGTCGAAGCAAGCCCGTCGCTTTCGCCTCTACGCCCTGCTCGCCGTCATCGACTCGCTCTGCATAATCCTGGCCTATGTGATCGCCGGGATGCTGCGAAACCGTGAGGTGTTCGGCGCGAACGGGATCTATCTCGCGGCGCTGATCACCCCCATTTTCCTGCTGTTCGCGTTCAATAGCCAGGCATACGGCTATCAGGTCCTGGTCAACTGGAAGCAGGGGCTGAGCAAGGCCATGATGGCCTTCGTCCTTTCCGTCGTGGCCGTGCTGTTCGTGGCATTCTACGCGCGCTCCTCGCTGGAATTCTCGCGCGTCGTCTATGGCGTCGGATCGGTCGGCGGGGCGGTGTTTCTCGTCGCCGGCCGATACGCCTTCAAGAAGTTCGTCAACAAGACCAGTGATCAGCACCTGCGGGCCGAACTTGTGATCGTCGACAATTGCGAGGGGTTCGATTTCGGTGATGCCCGCGTGATCGACGCTGCGGCCTATGGTCTGCGGCCCAACCTGCGCGATCCGAAGATGTTGGACCGGCTCGGCAATGCGGTGCACGGGGCCGATTACGTTCTGGTATGCTGCCCGGTCGAGGATCGCGCCGCCTGGTCGCTGTTGCTGAAGGGGACAGACGTCCAGGGGCACGTTCTCGCCCCCGAGTTCGACGAGGTCGGTGCGAACAGCCTCAGCCGCTATCATGGCCAGTGCGTGATGCAGGTCGCATCCGGCCCGCTCGACCTGCGCAGCCGCATGCTGAAGCGCGGGATGGACCTGTCGATGACGATCCCGGCGATCGTCTTCCTGTCGCCATTGCTCTTGCTCGTCGCGATCCTCATCAAGCTGGAGACGCGCGGGCCGGTATTCTTCCGCCAGCAGCGCATGGGGCGCGGCAACAGGTTGTTCTCGGTCTACAAGTTCCGGTCGATGCGGGTCGAGGATTGCGATGCCGACGGAACGCAATCCGCGCAGCGCGACGATCGCCGGATCACGCGCGTCGGCAAGCTGATCCGCGCCACCAGCATCGACGAGCTGCCGCAACTGCTCAACGTGCTGCACGGCGACATGAGCCTGGTCGGCCCGCGCCCGCACGCTTTGGGTTCGCTGGCGGGCTACGAACATTTCTGGGAAGTCGATCAGCGCTACTGGCATCGCCATTCGCTCAAGCCGGGGATCACCGGCTTGGCGCAGGTGCGCGGGTTGCGTGGCGCCACGCACGAACGCGAGGATCTGGTGCGGCGGCTTCAGGCCGACCTCGAATATCTCAACCAATGGACGCTGTGGCGCGACTTCGCGATCCTGGCGGCAACGATTCGGGTACTTGTACATCCGAACGCATTTTGATTAGTGGCGGCAAGTATAGCAGGCGGGTCTTTTTTCGATATTCGCGGCGGGCGTCACCTGTATTTTAACCTAGATAGGGTTAGTCCGGGTCAGCGTTTGTCGCGCCGCCGATTTGTTCAGGGGACGGGGTTTGGAAACTGTTTATGATTGGTTGACTGTCGCCATTTTCGGCGGGTTGATCACCTTGTTCCTGCAGCGGTCGAGCGCGGACGAGCCCAAGGACAAGATGTGGCAGTATTTTCCGGCCGCGATCGGGTGCGCCGTGGCCAATTACCTCGGCAATCACGACCAGCACGTTTTGGCGTGGCTGGCGATCGCGGCGATCGGTGCGTACGTTTGGTACGTGCTCAAGCCACTGGAGCATTGGAAGAAATAGCGCGGTCGACTGGCCCGGCGCGGAGTCGTCCGCTGCGTGCGCGCTATTCCTCGATGCAGTAATGCGCTAGAGGCGGTGGCCGCGGCCATAGGTGACGAGCATATCGGGCGGTGCTGCGCGAGTATTCGACAGCCGTCGTGATCGGGAGGCGTACGATTAACGTTCAAAGTCCACTGGTCATGGATCGACCCGTCGATTCGCCGGCACTGTCCAAGCCGGGCCTTTTCATAGCCTTTGCGGCACTTTGTCTCGCCGGTCCGACGATGTTCGACGTCGCGCGCGACAGTTGGTCGACCGAGCAGGGCGCGCACGGCCCGATCGTCCTGCTGACCGGCATCTGGCTGCTGGTCCGCGAACTGCGCGCGTCGCGACCGCGGGTTCGGCGCGGCAACGCGTTCCTGACGGCCATGCTGCTCATCCCGTGCCTGATCGTCTACACGCTGGCCCGTATCTCCGGCATCATCGAGATCGAAGGCTTTACGATGTACGCCGCTTTGGTCATCGCGGCCTATGGCATCTGGGGTGGCGCGGTGATGCGCGCCGTGTGGTTCCCGCTGGTCTACATGCTGTTCGTATTTCCGCCGCCCGACACGCTGTTCGCGATGCTGACCCAGCCGTTGAAGATCCTGATCTCGCAGACCGCGGTCACGATGCTGCACGGCCTCGGCTATCCGATCGCCGGCTCCGGCGTGATGATCCAGATCGGGCAGTATCAAATGCTCGTCGCGGCGGCGTGCGCCGGGCTGAACTCGCTGCTCAGCCTGACCGCGCTCGGCATGTTCTACAGCTATATCCGGCACAGTTCGAACTTCCCCTACATGCTGGTGCTGATCTGCTTCATCCTGCCGATCGCGGTCGTGGCGAATCTCGTGCGCGTGCTGCTGCTGCTGTTGATCACCTACCATTTCGGCGAAGCGGCAGGGCAGGGCTTCTTCCATGAACTGGCGG
>Ga0160428_1001842_pt1 | contig 14486 bp, 15 predicted proteins | sample SolpanmetagenomM_FD_108198 | JGI IMG/M metagenome (GOLD analysis project Ga0160428, IMG submission 108198) | Solar panel surface microbial communities from Lawrence Berkeley National Laboratory, California, USA - M | ecosystem: Engineered > Built environment > Solar panel > Unclassified ... | reverse complement strand
TAGGTTACGTGGCTGCTACTAGTGATGTGGACTCGTACGACGACGTTACATTCTTTCCCGTCACTATCACTGCTGGTATGGACAAGCTCGCCGCTGGTGGCGCCGCTATTGCAACTTCCTCCGCTTCTCCTTCTTCCTCAGGCGTCGCAAGCTCGAACAGTGGCTCTGCTAAGCCATCATCTTCTGCTGGTATCACTTCTGCTTCCGTGACTGGTACGGCTGGTGCTGTTGTGGGTAGTGCTACTTCAAGTCCAAGGTCTGCGATTCCAGCTGCTTCTGGTGTGGGGGCTTCTGCAAGCACTTCTGCTACGTCATTGGTGTCCTCAGTAGCGGCAGGTGCTTCAACTATCATGCCAAACAACAACGGTGCTGGTGGAATGGTCGATAGCGGTGTAACATCCGTTGTGTTGTATGTTGTGGCTGCTGTTTGTGGTATTGGGATGCTATTGTTGTAGGATGTCGAAAGAGTTTGCATTCTGAGGCTGGGAGCGAGCGTAGCATAAGCATAAGCATAAGCATTGGTGGTATTTCTTCTTCATTTTGTATTACCATTTTTATTGAGTAGCTGATCACGAATAGAACATCTTACATTAAGGGTGAGGTTCAACGTGCTACTTAAGCTGGAATTCGCACAGCACTCTGGACAAGGATATCCTCCCGAGTGTGTGTCTTCGTGTCACGGATCATCTTGAGCAATTATTGTTAACCAAATCAAAGTCAAACCGATCTACTTTTAGGTTTTGGCTCTCTTTGGGACGTTTGACAACTCGCATCTGCTGCGGAAGGAACGCTCTCACGGTTCAACAATCGACAATCCTGGTCTTGTGATTTTACGCTCTTCAACTCATCAATATCTCACATTTCATTTTTCACACTTTACATTTCATCGTCTTTTGAATTGAGTTTCGAGATCTGTGATTCCTTATTCGGTCTTTGATCATTCTTGCTTTTCAGCACTCCTTACACCTGCTTCGCACAAGTCTGTGCGTGTCACGTTCTGAACGTCTCTCACACCACCTGTCTTCGAAATGGATTACAGCTACTTGAGTATCGGCCAGTTCGCACATGAGTTCGAGCATCTTCAACAAGACTGGATCAAGCCTTTTGTTGATAGGCACTTAAAAGAAAGTGACTGGAACACACTTTGCAATCCAGGTGTGATCGAACGTAGTCGTGCTTTTGCAGATTTTGAGCGCATGGTAGTGGCGAGGTTCGGCTTTTTAGCCAAGATGACGAGGAGCGAGAGAAGTTATGCTCTCGCATACGCGGTCTGGGACAGAGTAAAGAGTGTGAAGAGGGGAACGGCACGACCACAGCACAGAAGGCTTTCAACGACTCCCACATCTTCACCGGCCTCTGGCCAACCATATTCCCAAGGTTCCATCACAGTTCGTACAGAATCGCTTTTGCGAGAAGGATATGTATGTTACAGATGTAGGTTGAAAGGTGAGCTACTTGTGGGAAACTGCGTCCACTCCGTTCTGTACTAAATGACATCTCAGGTCACCATATTCGCAATTGCCCAACCAATAACGACCCTGAATTCGACGGGAAGCTGCTTAAAACTCCTCTACACACAAGGTCCCTTCAGGTGACACGAACACTTCAAGCAGCGGCAGCTCTCACAGAGACCAACAACATCCCCGAGAATGAGCCATCAGAATGCCTTCAGCGGGTGAAGATTGAAGACGACATGCAGCAAGTTGACAGGTTCCTGGACACGTCTTCTTCTGGACCAGACGCCCCTTCTTCAGATTTATTCTCGACCAGCATGGTTGACGTTAGGCATATCAAAAACGAGAATGGTAACGGAGCAGAAGACATAAACGCAGAGACAAATTCAATCATCACAATTTCCGACGATGAAGATGCTGTCATTGTGAAGCAAGAGAAGTTCGAAGCCACTCAACAGCTGCCCCCAGGAACAGATCTCGTTGATGCTGAGCGTCACATACGTATCTCACGCCGTCTGGGTGGCGATCAACCAACTTTATGCTTTCAAACGCACTTGTCTGTTCTCGCCGCGAACTCCCATGACGTTATGGCATCACTTCAGTTTAGGAAGCTAGTGCTACTTGCAAAAACGCATATGGGCTTTGACAGCAAAACAGAAGTTCTCACGGTCGAGCATGGTCCAGCGGACAGTCGTATGCATATGTTTGTCAAGGATGATGAGAGCCTGAAGAGTACAGTGGAGGTTCTCTTGCCCGCACTGAGAGTAGCGAAGATCTTGGAAGTGCTGGTACTCAACAGGCCGAGCTTCATGGGTTATACATCTTAACCATAGTATTGGCAACAGAGCGGCAGATCGTTAGGAGAGCTGATCACCTGCATAGTGCGTTGCCGCTGGCAGTAGCATGCCGACTACAGTTGAGTAAAGATCGAGATTTAGTTTGAGCAGAGCTACTTGTCGCCGTTGCAAAGAGTGCGAGTTACTTCACTTGCGTTAGTGAAGTTTGACGGGATGTAAGAGCTGAACCAATCCTGCTATTTTCTCCTTATCACATCTTCTTCCAGTTCACTTTCGTTGTCAATGACTTGACTCTTTCTTTCTTCTCCTTTTCCCCCTTCGTTTCTTCTCTTCTCTACCTTCTTTTCGTCTCAAGATACATCTTGAACTGCATTGCAAATCTCAAGTGGTGATAATCTTTGACCATAGGCTGGGAGCCAGTGTTTGATATTTGCCACAGTACACAGTATGCCATACCAAAAAGTTAATCACGTTGACATCGAAAGTGGAAAGGATATAGCTCACTGGACTGCTGGTACCATCATTCGTTTCTTCAATATCAACAACAGTATATGGACGATCTTTAGAGACGTCTATTTGCAACCGTTTGCGGAAAAATATGTCCAGAACACAGTCAAGAACACAGACCCGACGAAGAAGTTCAACAGACATGCTCTCGGAGTATCACCAGACTTTCTCCATTTCGAGGAACTTGTGCTTGCAAACAATGCCTGGGCTTCTCATGAAGGTGTCAATCTCGAACGAAGAAGAGAAGTGTTGGTCCAAGCAATATACTCGCAGGTGATGATTTTTCAAAGAATCCGGAGGGAAGCTGAAAGCGCTCATGTCAAGACCGAGTCTGAGAATATGAGTCAGAAAGGCACAATGAAACCTTTGAGCAACGATGGAAATACAGACCTGGAGAATGACGAGCAGACGATCGACTATCTACAATCAGGCATCACCGACGAGAATCTCCACATTCGCATCACACGACAAAGCTTTTCTCCGAAGCTTTCATACCAGACAACTGTTCGAGCTCTTCAAAGGGATAGTGACAACATCGAAAAGATCTTCAGATATTTGAACTACAAGAAGCTGGAAGACTGTGCCACGCTCCATTTAGGATTCAATATTAGAGCCGAGCTTCTGGCTGTCAATTACGGTTCAAAAAAGATTCCAGAGTGGTTGTTTGTGAAGGATGATGCCTCTCTGCGAAGCACCATCGAGACATGGCGGCTTCGACACCCAGGAGTTGGTATCGTGGATGTGTTGGTTGTCGAAAGACCTGGTTTCATTCCCTACAGGTCGCCTAGTGCTGTCATCGCCGGTTTCATGGATGAAGAGATGGCAGACGACTCTGATGGTGATGAGGATGATAACGAGGATATCGATGAGGATGAGTCTGACGTGGATGAGTCTGATGTGGAAGAGGACGATGCAGAGATGAAAGATGAAGAAGAAGAATAGACGAGGTTGAGAAAGACATCTATGAGCAAGACAACGATGAACGCAATAATGATGATGATCAGCGCGATGCCAACAGCGACGAAGACCAGGAAATGAGTGATGGGTTATCGAAGACCGTGGCCACGCCTGAATTGCATTGGCTCCGTGGTCGAGAATTTTTATAATTGGAGATTGTTTCCAATTGATCGACGCTGGGAATGCCTTTTTGGAGGTGGCTTTTATTTGCTTTCAGCATTACAATTCTCGCAAATCGCAATTGAACATTACCTTGGTAAATAACAGCCCAATATATTTGTGCTTTCGAATGTGCGTCATGACTTATCTGTATCTCGTCCCATTCTATGTGACTATTGTGCTGCTGTGTAATCATGTCGTCTGGAGTTCATATTCATACAAAGCGATCCCGTTATTCCTCGAGATTGAGGTATCATCGAACTCGGACGAGAAAGGGAGATTTGCACCGTTGCCATATATGCAAGCTGCATGCAATAGTCGTGTCATGATCGGTGCCTGCGCTCGCGCACCGCTGCAGGCGAGTTTTAATAATGGTCAATGAATTTTGGATGTACAAGGATCGTATGACAGGTCTGTCTGATACCAGTACACCTTGCTTTTGACTGAGTGAGTCTGAAATTGCAAAAGCTGTAATTATACCTGTCATTAAGCTTTGGTAGATTTAGGTTGAGGCACTATACCTATTTCATGAACCAGCCTAACATCCTCCACCACCCCCATCACCACCTCCGCCACCACCAAAGTCGCCGCCACCGAACCCGCCTCCGAATCCTCCCATACCCATGCCCATGCCCATGCTATATGATGATGTCAATAAATGATGCAGGAGAACAATGCAGAAAATCACTTACCCCATCCCTAGACCCATTCCGCCCATTCCCTGTGAATATGTCAGCCAGTGTCCATCAACGATGAATGGAGAGAAGAGAGGAGAGGAGAGGAGAACATACCATCATCATCGGATTCATACCCATCCCAATCGGATACCCATACCCACCACCCGCCCTCCTTCCATACGGCCTACTATACCCGTAATCCGGCCTAACATATCTCGCATTCGGATCCTGATGATAATTCCCACTCCCACCCCATCCCGCACCACCACCGCCCTGCGGCGGCTCCAAATACAGCGCACGGCCTTGCTTATCTTTGCCAATCAATTGCGGCTCTCCGGTTTGAATGGCCTTTGACATTGCTTGACGAAGGAAGATGTGACGCTCGTAGGCTTTGCGCTCGGCTTCGGCTTGCTGCGCACGGTCGCGCTCGCGTTCTTCGTGCGTGGTGCCTGTGAGTTTGTCTTTCATTTTTTGGCCGAGGGAGCGCTTCTCGGGCTTCTTGCTGCTGACGTGAGTTTCTTCGTCGGTGTCTTCGGCCGTGTCTGAGTCGAGATGGCTGGGTCCGCCGGCGTTTTGGGCTTGGATGCGCTCGCGCTGGTCAGATGAGAGGGTGCGTAGGTATTGGTCGTCGTCGTAGGGGCTATAGGAATAAAAAGTGAGTGGACTGGGGGATGACTAGACTAGCTATGTGGAAGGGTGTGGTGTTAAACCTACTGATGCCAGATTGAGCGAGGAGGCTTAGCTTCCGTGTCTACGAAGAACTGGTGCTGCGAGCCTTCATCGTATCGTCTGATCCAACCTGCTGGAAGCTCGCGATGCTCGTCTTCCATGCTGCGACGTGCTTGCGGTGGGATGCCATTGCGGGCGACGGGCTGGGGTTGGAGATGACCAGTGCTATCTGTGTGGGAGGAGCTGGGGGCGTGGTCGATGACTGAAGAGTAGGAAGGAGGTAGGTCGGACATGGTGGCGTTTGAGGTTGTTGGTGAGAATGGTGCAGTGTAATCTGGATATGTAGGATGAGGGGTATATACCAGCCAAGTAAATAGCGATGTCATCAGATCTCACGATGCGGAGAACGGATCTGTGCCCGCGCGATTTGTAGAATGTGATTGGTGGTGCATTAGCCGCCAAGATTCATGGGCATTCGGCACATCTGTATACGAGAATGACGATATTGGAAAAAGCATAAGACGATTTGTCAAGCTTGACAACATTGAAAATACAGATTTAGATAAGTTCTTTGTCGATAAACAGCAACAAGCACACACTTCCGGCTCAAAACTACTCGTGCACGACCCAGTATCAATTGTAACAAACAACCATGCCATCAACAGAAGACAACTTCAACTCCGACCTCAAAGACGTTCATCTCATCTACGACTACGATGCCCAAGACGACCAAGGCAACCCCGAGAAGTGGCGCTACGAAATGTGGTTTTACAGCTTCGATCGCATAGTGTATGCAATCCATGGCGGTCCAATGGCTGGGAGGAAGAATTATCAAAAAGCTGAATATCAATGTAAGTTGTACAATAAGAAAAACCACGTTATCAAATTTCGTATAGGAAGCAATAGCAGTAGCTTTAGCAGTAGCAATGAGAAAGAAAAAAGGAAAAATCAGAGAGTGAAGAAACCGTGCAAGCAGTACTTTACAGTCAACGTCAAACTATGATTGACAACTGTTGTTTTTCTAGGCATCAGACCTGGCGAACTTTGGCAATGCAACTGGCTGGAAGAAACAGGCACAATCTGCAGTCTCGTCTGGGATATGAAGAATGACACCGTAACGACACTTCTAGGCTTCTCGAAAGGTATTCACGTTCTGGCTTTTCAGCTCTCTCATCTATCTTCAAAGGACATACACAGTCATCACAAGCTAACAAGCAACTTCCTACCACAACTCCCCATTTCTTACCCCACCTTCTTTGCAAAAGCAGTATACCATCTTCTCATCCCACAATGATTCACCTTCTTCTCGCATAGTATTATGAGTGGCTAACAAACAAACGCACCCAAAGGTCACTGGGAAAACGCCAAAGAAGCACTAGGTGACAAACGCAACAAGGACGATTTCCAGCGCTGGCGCGATCTAGCTTCCATCGGTAAACAGACCGACCGCTTCATGCTCTCCGAGCAAGCGAAGATCGCCGAGAGGTTCACAGGTCGTGGCGAGTTAGGGGAGTTTGATGCGAGTTGGGAGACTATGTAGATCGCCAGGCTTGAGGTGAGGTAAATAATGAGAGATGATACGTGAGTGTTTGCTGTCATATGTACTGTTTTGGATATCAGAGAAAACAACCACGACTCAATAAGAAGTTGACTTGGAAGACAGGCAGACATGATTGTATCCAAACACACACGCAGAATCATTCGCAAGTCTGCAGGAATAGAGAGGAACAACCTCGTAACAGAGTGATTGAAACACAGTCAATCTCAACCTTGTGTACGCCGTGCTTTCTTCTCTTTTTCCCGTTGCAGATTCTCGCTGTCGGAAAAAGCAACGCTCCCTCTAGGAGAACAATCTGTTCGAGAGAGAAAGAAACCAAAAGGTAGACTATGGTTCCTCATGTATCTAGGTCATAAAAATACGGAAGGAGACTTAGAAACTACAATGCTCTACTTCTTTTCTTTGACCTCTTCACTGCATCTCTCGGCCAAGCAGTAGTACCAGAAAGTACCAAACAGACCACAAAGACCATCAACATACAGCAACTGGAATTCGCATGTGGTCACCCACCATACTACTTCTGGTGCTTAAATAGGGCAGAGCGAACGGGATGCCTTGTTCTCCACAGTCTATGGACATATGTGCTTGGATTACTACTTTATTAATTCACATCCTATGGTGGTCAGGATGTGAGATATTTTGTTCGTGTCCACGGAAAAGGTTTGTGCCGGAGACTTCTTGGCACATCTCTCCGTCACGAGGACACGAACGCTTGACCTCATCTCATGCCCATCCTATTATTAAGAAGTACGAGTGATCTGCTTTGAGAAAACCGTTCTGGCTTGCTAGCTCTGGCCTGCCCGTTCTGAAACACTGCTGACCTGTTCGTCGTTCGACGTTGAAGGGTGCTCCCGCTCCCGCGCCACGAACAAGAAAGCTTGTATGGCTGCCCTGGTTGTGGGGGCAGGTGAATGGTGTGACGGTGCTGCGTGAAGGTTCATTTGGGTCTCTTGGATGATTATGTACGCTGGCTTGAGCTGCGTATGCTTATTTGAAACACGGAAGATCATTATCTGTTACTTGTGATCGTCCTCCTTATCTGGCTGCTCAAGCTTTAATACGACGAATTTGGGTGTGCAATGACGCGAAACATTGCTTTGCTTTCCTGATGCGATGAAGGCGTAAATCTATTGCTTGTTTGCGGAGTGCATCTAGCCTCTTACGTCGTGGCTTCCATCTTCTTAAAGTGCTGTTGTGTCTCACCTCAGTTCTGATTTGCAAACATATCAAGAACTCCTTGTTGTAAAGTACTGTGATATCTTCACTCGATTTCTGTCTCTGGCTCGTCGTTGATAGCTACTTATACTAACCATGCCATCCAACACGATGCCTTATCGCTTGCTGCTTTGTGCTACACTGCTTATGCTGAATGGTAAGCTGGCTTTCCTTCTCTTTGAGCTCTTGGAGAGATGTTATACTGACCACTCCAAGGCGCCCTTGTCTATGCTTCCGAAGCGATCCCCACTACCTCCAGCACTGTAAAACCCAAAAGCAGATTCCCAACATACTTCAGTCAAGTGGTAAAAGCCCACGGCATCACCGGCTCAACAGCCTGGGTCCTCGTACTGCCCATTGGAGCGATGTCAATGCGTCTCCTTCGTCTCCGTGGCTCTCGCAACTACTACACCCACAGCATCATACAAACCCTCGGCGTCCTCCTCTTCATCGTCAACTTCGGGACAGGTATCTACATCGGCATCAAGACGCGCAAGCTCATCAACTACCACACTATCATCGGCTTCCTCATGTTCGCACTGGTCTGGTCTCAACCTATCACTGGGCTTGTGCATCACGTTCTGTACAAGAAGGGCCAGGGCAGGACGATAAGTTCGTACACGCACATCTGGCTGGGAAGAGTGCTGATTACGCTGGGCATGATCAATGGTGGGTTGGGGTTGCGTTTGGGATACGGTGTGACGACGAAAGACGAAATTATCTATGGCGTGGTAGCAGGGGTTATGTGGGTGGCGTACGTGATTGTATCGGTGCATGGCGAAGTGTCAGGGAGGAGGGAGAAGAAGCGTTTGGAAGCGCTCGCTTTGACCAAGGAAGGCAGTCATGATTCGGGGATGAGCGTTGCTTAGAGTTGTTCAGTCTGTGATTAATATTAATCCTAACGCTACAAGTTGATAGTACTTTTTGTGTTTGCAATCTCTCGACTCCTCACGCAAAGCTCTTAATGCCAAGGCCAACGTGACCAATCACAGATCCTCCGACCATCCGTCCTGTTGACCATCAGACATCACAAACATGCAACAGGTTCAAAGCCGACTCGGAGATATCATTCGGGTCCATGCGATTCTCCCAGACATATAAGAAGAGCATAGTCTCTCTCTGAGTCCATCTTCCCATACCTACATCACATCTTCAGTGCTCAGTATTCGTGATTACATCCAAGCTCTCTTCAGCCACTGCCTGGAGCACTCCACGCCACTGTTCACCATGACAAATCGTCTCAAGAACATCGCCATTGTCGGCGTAAGTGTCCAACTCCTACTACCCCTCACCTATACCCACTTCTCTAACATTAATATCCTATCAGGCCGCCGGCAATTCAGGCAGCTACATGGTCAAAGCCCTCCTCGCAGCCGGTAAACACAACATCACTGCCATCCAACGCCATGACAGCAGCAACACTGCAATCGATGGCTGCACCGTTGCCAGAGTCGACTACTCTGATCCGTCCACTATCGTTTCCGCTCTCCGAGACAACAACATTGATGTTCTTGTCGTCACTATGAACGCTCGAGCTCCCAAGGAAGTAGACCAATTGCTTTACCGTGCTGCTGCGGACGCTGGAGTGCATTGGGTTGTGGTAAGCAATATCTTTCTCATATATGCGTTTAGTCTCATGCAGATTACCGGAGTACTAACCTGCTATCTCAGCCAAATGACTGGGGAATCGACTACGCCAACGAGAAAATGGCTAATGAGGCGTTGATCGGCGCCGGCAAACGCGCAAACCACGCGTTCCTAGATGATCTAGTCAGAGAGAAGGAGAAGCAAGGGAAGAGCTTCGGCTGGATTGGGGTGTGCTGTGAGTTTTCCACGTTTTCCATTCTCCCAAGTTCACAGTTCTGACGATGGATACGTTCGCAGGTGGCTTCTGGTTCCAATGGAGTCTGTCAGTGCCACACACCTGGGGTTTCGACTTCGACACCAAGACTCTGACGCTGGTGGATGACGGCAAAGTGAAGCAGAATACCACCACATTCGGCCAACTGGGTCGTGCAGTCGCAGCGTTATTGAGTCTGCCCATTACGAAAGAGCAAGGAAGTGCTTGTCTAGAAGATTACAAGAACAGCAGCATCTACGTCTTCTCATTCTGCTTGAGTCAGCGTGACATGTTTGCGTCCGTGTTGAGGGTGACGGGAGATAAGGAGAGTGATTGGACAATTGAGCATGAAGGACACCAGGAGAGGTATAATGCTGGATTGGTTGCTATGAAAGGTGGTGACATGACGGGTTTTGCGATAGTAATGTATACTAGAGTGCTTTTCCCTGATGAAGGTGGTGCGTTTGAGAAGACGAGAGAATTGGCGAATCTTGCTCTGGGTTTGCCGGAAGATGATTTGGATGAGGCTACGAAGATGGCTGTTGATGGTGCAGCGGAGATGAAGGAGAGGTTGAAGAAGTATTCGACGAAGAAGGAATAGATGGCGTTGAGCGGTTGGCAGTAAGTTGCAATGTGCTTGAGAGTTACGGCGGTCATGAAAATATATGTGACACAAACTCCGAAAGTTGTAGGTAGCACTTTGAAATCATGCTTGGCTGTTTCAGCTTTGTTTTGCTTAATCATATCCAGTATCATATGCTCTGTGCCAGTTGACATGTTGTTCTGCTGAGTCTACCTCAGAACCCCACTTGACCAGTGATACCACTTTGGGCAAAATCCTGGCAAAAGTCTCAATGCCATTGATTCGTCGTTTCATGTTTCGTTGTCCTCGTCTCGTAGTTCGTCGACAAATCCGATTTACACTTCCTCTCAAGAAACCCACGTCTTTTGCACAACTCATCGCTCATAAAAGATCTCCTTGTACCTATGCGTAGCATCAACAACAGCATCCGCCGCCGTAAAATCTGTCAACCATAGAAGTTAGCATTCATACTTCACTGCCATCTCGGCAACATGATGATTTCTGATATCTTGCCATCCACCAACACCGTATATTGAAGAGTGCTAAGCATCAAAGACATACCGATATTCGTCCCGAAATCTGTCGCCATCAGCACTCTAACACTGAGATCACTCTGCACGCGTCCTATTATCTCGACAGCATGTCCGACTTGCAGATGTGAGTCCTGGTTGACGATGTTAGCTGAATATGCATCTCAGCGTGTTGTACTGTTTGTCAATTTCATGTCGTGCTCATTCATGAGTCCTCCGGTACTCTCGTGTTCGGCTCATGATTCACATCCAGGAAGCGAGAGATCATATGCAAGGTAGACGGCACGAAGAACCAAGAAGATAACCACTCACTCGGTTCAGAACAAGAGTCACCTCGCCACCGGCCTCGACAGTGGCTTTTTCTCCTCGTAACGACACGACTTTGGCGAGTATGCGTACTGTGTCGTTTTGGAAGCGCTCGAGATAGGCTGCTGTTACGCGGGGTGTTGATTCTGACATTTCAGATCTGGCTTGGACACACGGAGAGCTAGGGAAATGTTTGTTTAATGTAATATTTACGTCGAAGGCAGAGAAAGACAGAGGTGTATCACGCGTCAGGCTTGATTACTAATTACACGCGCCTAATTAGGACGTAATTGCGCTACATTTCTTCGACGGGTGGTCGTGAAGACTCCATCCTTTTCCTCCTTCTTACTCTGCGAACTTGGCTTCCGAGGGAGCTGTTGTAAGTCCTTGACCCAGAAGTTCTTCTGCCCAGTCGTAACACGGCAACGCGCTTCTTTTCCTTGACAACAGACTGCTTGTCAACTTTTGCTTTCAGCTCCCTTTCTACGTTTCTAACCTGTAATGTCACGATGCCTGTATCCGTGGTGTATCGCATAATGCTAGGTATAATAGCTCGGTACTCCCACAAAAAGTTCTGAAACCCTCTAAGACGCCACTCAGTCAGGTTTGCAAGACCTTGACTCCTCCAATCTTGAGGATTGACACCATTGTCTCGAGCGCGCAATATATGGTCTTCTTTACCAAGCTTGGACCGTGGCAGACTGACTATCTTTTTCATCCAACGCGAAAGAAGAGCCTGTTGTGTGCGATAGTTGAAGTGAGCATGTTCGACTCTGATCTTGTCCGCACTGTACGTAGCAGACACTCCTCCAGATTTACGAAGAGCAGTAGAATCTCTGGCTCGAGCGACAAGCCGGCGGAGCATATTTTCTGATGTTGCAAGCTTTCTACGGCCTGCTTTAAAGATATCAAGAAAGCGTGATTGTTGAAATCTATGGTCGAATGCGTAGGGGGAGTCCATCAAAGTATTAAATGATAAGTCATGTAGGTCCATTGAGGCTTCAACTAAGTATCTTTCAGAGCTCAAGATTTGGACCAGCCTGTCGACAGTCTCGATATTGATTTGAGTTCCTGGTGGTCCAATGCGCCGTTCATGAGGCTTCAGACGTGCTTGAAGCCATGCCCAACGAACCACTTGATACCATACATGTTCTGGAAGTCGGACATCATACTGAGCAGCAATATAATCGAGGATCCGAAGCCCTGCAGGTATCTCATTCGCCTGCCCGTAGACTTCCGCAATGGTCGAAAAAAGCCTCCAAGTAGGAAAAAGTGGCGCAGAAGGCTCGTAGATCCGCTTGAGATGGGATTTCTTAACTGCGTCGCCATTCAGCAGAGCATGTACATCAACCGTCCACACTCTCTTCAGGATTTTTGTCGCTTCCGTGAACTCTCCATCTCTTGCCATTGCTGTCATCAAGACACACATTGTAGCAGTATCTGGCGCAATCTTGTGGGTAGCCATTTCGTTGAATAAATTCGTAATCTCAACTGATTTTCCCGGCTTGAACAACACAATATCCGTAAATTGTGGTCTTAGACGATCAACGGTATCCTTTGCCTTTCGTGTTTGTCTTTGTCGTGCAGCCTCGTCCCAAACTATCGCTTCCATGAAGCGGTTATAACAATCGCGATCTGGTCTTAGGCCGTCCATTTTCATGTCCGCCCAGATCATCCTGGCTCCTGCCTCATCACCAATACGCCCGACAAACGTCAGAAGAGTCCGGTAGTCGACAATGTCCATAGACGGTCCATGTCGTCTTCGAATATCGACTAAGTCGGCTATATCTTTCATATATCGATCTCTTGTCTTCTGGTAATTGAAAGCCCTACGAGGTAGTCCTTCAAGTGTTTCTAGATTGAGAGAGCGGTGTATGCGGTGTAGAGCAGGGAACACCTTTTGTGGGTTGAGCACTCGCCATATCTCTGTCCAAGTCGATGCTGTAATCGCGGCGAAATATTCTGGATCATCTTGATTCTCCAGTAAAGCCTTGAAGACTAGGTTGCTGTCTTTCAGGTTGAGTCCTTTTGCCAGATCTCCAGAGTCTTCCAGGCCAAGGGCCGCGACTTCTTGCAGTGGTTGCCGGGACTGCCGATATGCGTCGATCCATTGCTCCGTGCTTGCCAATTCCCTGAGGGAGGTGCCTCTGGAAGGATTATATCGTTGAATATCAGCTTTCTTCCGTCGAGTGGCCGCTTGTTCCTGAGCGTCTTGTCGAAGATGTCGTTGTGTTTGAAATTGTCTGGCCGTTCGCAAGTTCCTCAAACATGACGGACATATCCAGCCAGCTGCTTTTCGACGGACCAGCTTAGAGGCGATTCGAGTCTCCAGGGAGTCGAACCAAGCCTGCATTCAGTCTGTTTGTGGTAGATGTATGCAAAAATATTGCTTGAACAATGGAGGATTTGTATGTAGTTCTACGGGAGCGACTCCGGAGATGAACTTCTTCTCTATGCAAGACGCCAACGCCAACCTTGCTTGATTTACTTGTTCTCACATGATCAGAAAGCCCTCCACTACTTATACACAGTGTCGTAGCCTTCGTCCTTCAAACAGTCTTGACCGATATATCAACCCCAATCGTTATTACCCACCACTCTCTAGACTCTAGCGCACTCTACAACCATGACGAGCACCATTGGCATTCCTATAAAGCTTCTCAACGAAGCACAAGTGAGCCACGTAGTTTCAATATCTCGAAGAACAAAGATCTGACTTTGAACCACAGGGTCACACAGTCTCCATCGAAATCACATCCGGCCATGTATATCGCGGTCTGCTATTAGAAGGTTCGTTCTCCCCTTCCTCGTACTCAGCGCATGCACTAATTGTCCTATCCATCGAATAGCCGAAGACAACATGAACGTTCAGCTCAAAGATATCACCGTGACTGCGCGCGACGGCCGTGTCAGTCATCTGGACCAAGTCTACATTCGCGGCTCACACGTCCGATACTTTATTGTACCAGATATGCTTAGGAATGCGCCAATGTTCAGATCGAAAGCGACGAGAGGAAGAGGTGTTGGTCTTGCTAGGGGCAGGGCGACCGTGAACAGGGCACGAGGAGGAAGGGGTGCGCCGAGGGGTCAGTGAGTGGTTGTGAGATATGGGCTGAAAGAGATAAAACGGGACACTTCGGAGTGGAAGGAACAAGTTTGGACGTTACAGACACAAGGCACCTCTGGAGCGATCGGGCAGAGTACAGGAGGTCGCCTCCTTGTGCTAGCTATATG
>Ga0160428_1001841_pt1 | contig 14486 bp, 13 predicted proteins | sample SolpanmetagenomM_FD_108198 | JGI IMG/M metagenome (GOLD analysis project Ga0160428, IMG submission 108198) | Solar panel surface microbial communities from Lawrence Berkeley National Laboratory, California, USA - M | ecosystem: Engineered > Built environment > Solar panel > Unclassified ... | reverse complement strand
GAGGACCCCCCCCATGCCGACCCACCCGGAACAGCCATGAACGACCCACTGAAAGACCATCTGAGCGCCGTCAGGCACCACCTCGCTCCCCTGCTGAGCAGCGGCCTCCTGCGGGGAACGACCGTCAAGTGGAGCGAGCAGAGAAACGGAACCGTCCACACGTCCATCTTCACGGTGGACGTGTGGAACCAGGAGCGGTGCGACACGGTCAGCAGCCGAACGTTCCCGGTCCGGCTGGGAAAACCGAACCAGCTGATCCTCAGAACCGAACGGAGCGTCATGTACTCCGCCCGCTTTGCGGACCCGATGACCGTCATCAGACTGATCGGCAAGACCGAAGTGCCGAACCGACCCGACCTGCACAGCGCCGCAGAACCGGGATCGATTGAACTGCTCGCCCTGGTCCTGAACACCGTCGCGCAGAGAAAGGACGACGAAACCTGTTCAGGGCTGATGGTCAGTCTCAGCCGCACCGGCCGTCCGGATTTCTCAGGCGTCAGCTTCGAAACGCAGATGACCCTGGCCTATCTTCCCTCGCGCAGCAAAAGATGGCTGCACTACCACAAGACCAGCAGAAACACGGCCCTGAAGACCGGCAACGTCCTCTTCTCGGTCGGCATCCCGCTCGGCCTGACCGGTGAGCTGACCGGACCCGGCCCGGTCCGCGCCGACGACCTGCACTGCAAGACCTTCCACGAGACGGCCGAGCTGTTCCGTGACCTGCAACACCGCAAGAACGAGGACGAGTTGTCCATCACGGCCGACTTCCAGATCGACGACGACCGGGGCGGCCGTCTGGCCTACAGCAACGGAACAGTGTCGCAGGAAGCGATTTCCCCCGTTCGGTTGAAGGAAGCTTCCGAAACACGGAGATGGGCCAGGCAAAAACACGCGGACCATCCGGCCGGAAGTGCCGACGCCTTCAGCCGCGTCGAATTCACCGCGGAACAGGGGCGAGCGTTCTGGACGGCCGAGGCGTTTCGTCAGCCTGTGCACGGCGAGCTCTGTCTCGTTCTGTCGGTGTTTCTGTCCAAGTGGCAGGCCGGCGCACAGACCTCACTCGAATGGAAGCAGGAACGCGAGGCCGAACGGCTGACCTTCACGCCTCTCAGCCGCACGGAAGTCCTCGTATGGATCAGGGACGCCCGCCTGGTCGTCAACGTCAGCGCCGTCCTGCAGATTGCTCCGACCCTGCGCGTGGTCATGGAGGCCGCCCGCACCTATCTCCAGAGCAGCCTGCAGGAACGGCCAGCTGCCCCGGGCGCGGTCTGACCCTGCCCTGACCCCATTCACCGGGAAAGAGGCTTCCCGGTCAGGGCCGGCCAGTGACCACCGGCCCTTCCCCTTCACTCCCGGAGAACCCATGTCCAAACCCCTGCCCACACCGGAACACCTCGGCGCCTTCGAGCAGCAGGTCCTGGACCTGCTCGACCCCCTGATCCAGACCGGCCTCCTGAACACCAACACCGTGCAGTGGTCCGAACGCACCGAGCACGGCGTCATCACCAGTACCGTGAACGTCTCGGCAAGCGGCGTGGTCTCGGCGGACACCAAACCCGGTTCGTCCGTCATGCCTGAGAAACTGCTTGACGCGGCCAGCGTGAAGGCGACCGAACACGAGATCACCTACCCTGCACGGTCCCTCGGCGGTCGACTCAGCGTCACGATGAGGAGCAAGGGCACGAATCACGCCGCCCGCACGTTCCACGTCTCTCCGGGCGATCTGCACGGAGAACCGGTCCTGCATCTGACGGCGCTGGTCATGACCGTGCTCAATGAGCGGCGAAGGTCAGCCGCGCCGGACCTGCCCACCCCGCTCTTCGTGCAACTCAACAGTACCGAACACCACGCCACGTCTGGACAGGACCTCGACTGGCGAACCGTGTTGAACTTCTCGCCCAGGCGAGATCCGGAGATGCTGGAGTACCGGGAGAGCAACCGGATGCGGCCGAAACTGAACTGGTATACGCCGTATCAGCTGCTGATCCCGCTCGACCTTGAGGACGAAGTCACCATCGCCACCCAGGCGGCCACACCGGTCATACCGAGCGAAGCACAGAACCGGGCCTTCGAGGAAGAGTACCAACTGCTCGAGGACTTCGTCCGGCGCAGCACCGACCCCAGGATCAGCGTGGTCTTCTCTCACCCGCTCACCGACCCCCTGTTCGACTCGCACCACGAATTCCAGGGCAGCGTCCTCTCCTACACTCAGCGCAAGATCGAGCACCGGACGCTCCAGACCCGGCAGAAGCACGACCTGAACGAAGCCTGGCAGAAGGCCGTTCAAGAGGCGGAAGACACCACCCCGGCGACCCGGGAGGTGATCACGCTCCAGGGTTCGCACGCCCACCTGCAGGCCGGCAACCACACCGTGCCGCTTCACGGCGATTTGTGCCTACTGCTGGCCCACGCGACCGTGCACTGGACGGCAGGCTCACGGACCATGCTGGAGTGGCACCACGAGGAACGAGAGGAACGGATGCGCTTCATTCCACTCGACCGCGAGCAGGCGCATGTCACCTACTGGAACCAGAAACAGAACACCCGGGAGACGGCGCTCCTCGACCTCAACGCAAGCCTGCGCCCACTGACCGAGACCAACCGGTGCTACCAGCACAACGACCTGGCCAGACCATGACCGCCCTGACACCAAGGCCGCACGGGCCGAAAGCGCGGGCCGCGGCGCAGGAAGCCCGGCTGGACCAGCTGTTCGCCCCGGCCATCCACTCGGGGCGACTCGACGGCTGCCGCCTGGACTGGACGGAACGTTTCCAGACGACGACAATCAGCACCCGACTCGACGTGTCACAGCACGGAACGCCCCGCTCAGACACGGTAACGACGGACACCGACCCCAATACGCTCGGCCCGGAAGTCTTCAGCACCGGGCGCGGCGGACGTCTTCACCACTTGGCCAACTTCACCCACCACGATCTGCGGTCTGCCGCGCCCTATCTCTCCGTCGACCTGATCCTCGCTGGCGGAGGCCGCTTCCATTCGACCGGCCCACACCTGGTGCCGCTGCTGCAGGCGGTCCTGAAGCGGGTGTCGGAACAACGGAACACTCCGAACGGCGAGGAGCGGGTCGAGCGCCTGAGCACCAGCATCCTGAGACCACTGTCCACAACCTCCGACCAGCAGTACCGACTGACCTGGAACGCCACGGATGACGCGCTGGAGCTCAGCGAATCGAGACGCGAGACAGGACGGACCACCACCTGGGACGACACCGGGCAGGTGACGATGCCGTTGCCCATCCTGCGGGCGTCGGCTGCCGGTCAGCCGACGCGGCCACTGGACGAGGCGGTGATCAGGCTGTTCCACGACATGAACAGCCTGATGCTGGACTGCATGAACCGGAACACGGCAAACACCGACGTCACGGTGCTGCTCGACACGGACAGCCAGCTGCAGCTGAAACACGGGGCGGTCCGCCACGGGCCGAACAACACCGAGACGCTGAAAAACCTCGGCGAACAGCGTCACGAGATCAAGAACCTGCTCGCACGTGCCGAGTTGCCACGGGCGAACTTCGGCCGGAACGAACCGAACCCCAAACGCCAGGTCACGCTCAAGGCGAGCGGGGCACCGATCTTTCTCACCCTCAGCGCCGACCTGTGCCTCATCCTGGCCAGACTGTGCCAGGCCTGGCAGTCCGGCTCCCGCGCGGTCCTGCTGTGGAGCGAGGACGGACGAAACGACCTGACGATCATGCCCCTCGACAACCAGACGGCCGCCCTGATCATCACGCCCTCGTACGACTCCGGGTCTCACCTGATGTTCGCGCTCGGGGACGCACTTCGGACCCTGGTCGCCGCGAACCGGACGTACCTGCAGACGGTCCTGGCACCGAACCCCGACTGATCGCCTGACCGAGCAGACCGCCTCTCACACCAAGGAGCGCGCCATGAACACGCCCACCTTCCCCCCTTCGTCCGGTTTCGGGACAGACCGCAAGGCCGCACAGCATCACCGATTGACACGGCTGATCACCGCCGACCTCCGCTCCGGCATCTGGAACGACAGCCGACTGGAATGGAGTGAGCAGACGGCCGAGGAGACGTTCACCACCTCCGTCGTCACCGATTCGAACGGCGACGCGCACCTGCGCACTGAGCCCGCCCCGCCCCTGATCCAGGCCAATCCCCACCGGGAGGAATCCGTCTTCAAACAGACGGCGCTGGCGACCAGCATCACCGTCTCAGCCCGCTGCGACCTCGCCCTGCCCGCACCGTATCTCGAGGTGCACTTCGAAACGGACAACCTCACCCGGCCGATCCAACGCTTCGTCCCGGACGACCGCCGACTGCTCACCCCGATGCTCAGACTGATGCTCGGCGCCATCTCGGCCACCGAGAATTCAGGCACTCGAGACTCAGCCGCCGAGGAAAGCAACCTCCCCGTCCGGCATGTCAACCTCACGTCCATCCGGACCGCCGAGCAGCGCGGCCAGGTACTGACCACCACGACCCACCTGAGATGGAGCGTGAACCATGACGTCCTCGAACTGATCGAGATGCAGGCCTTGCCCGGCGCGGCCCTGTGGACGGATCAGCAGCGCACCCTGCTCCCCCTGGACCTGATCGGCGCTTCGGTCCGGGCCGGAAACTGGCCGGCGCAGGTGGTGCCGAGCGAACGCCAGGCGGCCTTCTATCACGACATGGCCGCGCTGCTGAATGACATCAAGCTCCGAAACGAACGCCATCTCGACGTGCACGTGCACCTCGGCGACCTCGGCATGCTGACGCTGATCGACAGAGAGATCAAACACCACACGAATCAGGACCCCGAGACCGAACAGGACCGCCTCGACCTGCAGGACGACTGGCGGGCCACAGAGACCATGCAGGACTTCGGCAAGATGCCGGCCATCACCGTCACTCTGCCAACCGGCAACCAGGCGATGCTGGCCACAGAGGACTCCGCAACATCGGGCTCGGCCAAAATCACCATACCGGTACCACTCGAACTGAGCCTGCTGCTGATCCTGTGCTTCCGGGACTGGCAAAAGGGCGGAAAGACGGCCATGTCCTTTGCGGGGTACGAATCCTCCAGAACGACGTACCTGACCTTCCTTCCCGTCAATGACTTACAAATCGCCGTACTGCATAAGAAACGGATGGGCGGACGACCGGCGGTGACGCTGCTCGACCACGAGGACGCCCTTCGGCCACTGATGGCCTCAGCCCGAAACGCCCTGAACGGTGACAAATCCCGGAAGGACCCATGATCGACCGGACCGTCAGCACCCGCGCCCGCAAGGAACAGACCGACCGCGTCAAGGCGCTCTTCCAGCCGAAGATCGACAGGCAACAGTTCGGGAACACCGTCAGCGAGTGGACCGAGCAGCACCCGCACGGCACCTTCACCACCAAGGCCGAAGTCACGACCGCCAGGCATCAGATGCTCTGGACCGAGACCAAAGGTTCCATCCCGAAACGCGCCCGGAGCAAAAAGCTGCCCACGACTGAGGCCATCCGGTCCTTCCTCCTGACCGTCCCCGGCCAGGCACGGATGAGCACCTGTATCCAGCTCAAGTTGAGCGAGGCCTGGGCCATCGAACTGACCGGCACCACACTGAGCGCCGTAGCGCTGTTCCTCAAGGGCATGCAGGACCCGGACCTGAGAAACGCCAGCCTGAGCTTCAGTCATGTCTGCAAGTCCAGCAGGACACAGGGCTTTGTCAAGACTGTGACCACCCGGCTGGCCGGAGCAGAAACCGTTCACCTGCAGACCTACACCACTTCCCTACAGACCTACACCGCAGGACCCATCACCATCCAGTGGCTGCCGGAACACGAAGCCACCCTGAACAGGGAGCAGTGGGAGCGGATTCAGCATGAAACCGAGACGCCGCCCTACGCCGAGCCGACCCCGGCGCAGGAACGGCTCTATCAGGACCTCTGGGGCCTGTTGGAGGACGCCGAAGCCCGGCAGACGGTCAGCGACATCGACCTGAAGATCACCCAGGACTACGGCACCACGCTGATCCTCACGCCAGGGGGCACGACACATCAACCCCGAACGGAAGCGCACGACGTGGAGATGTTCAGTGGCACCGAGCGACAGAGCACCACACGGATCGAACAGAGACGAAACGAAACGGTCCTCGAAATCGACGGACTGCCGCTGCTGATTCACGACGAGACCTGCCTGGTCCTGCTGAGAGTCATGACCGCCTGGAAGGCCGGGGGCCGGAACGTGGTGCATCAGAAGTCCAGAACGTGGCAGCCACACCTGATGTTCGCTCCAGTGATGCAGACCGGCGAGGCCTTTCCGAAGCACTTCACCGTCCACTTCATGCTGCAGGGCGCGGCGGGCAAGCAGCCCGAAGGATATGTGCACCTGGACCTCGACGCCGCGATGCGCACGCTGATGGCCACCAACAGACGCTACCTGCACGGCCAGCCCGACCAGGACGACCCGCCTCCCGCACGGACGGTAATAACGCCGTAAGCGGACGTCGCCTACCGTGGGAAGATGCCGACCGTCTCGACGTACTTCATCAACCTGTGCGTCCTGGTGGCGTTCACCTACGTCGGCAGCCTCACCTACACCGGGGCCGGGCAAAACCACGTCTCACGCTACCTGCTGCGTTACCTGCTGAGCGTCGCCGCCGGAGCGGCCCTGATCTACTACGCCGTGACGCTCGGCCCTGGCGTCCGCGTCGACTACCGCTTCATCCCGGTCGCGCTGGCCGGCCTGTTCGGCGGCCCCATGACCGCCCTCGCCGTGGCCGTGCCGCTCACCGCCTACCGCTTCTCGATCGGCGGCGTCGGGGCGCCGGCCGGCATGATCAGCCTGCTGGTGTGCGCGCTGCTGTCGTCGGCCTTCTCGCCGCTCTTCCGGAACCGCCAGATCACCCGCCGGACCCTGTGGGTGCCGCCGCTGCTGTTCGCCCTCACCGACCTGTCGGTGCTGCTGATTCCCGGCCAGGGCGTGACCCTGTTCAAAGCGACCTACCCGGCCATCGTGGCGCTGCACAGCCTCGGGCTGTTCGTGACCTTCGCGGTGCTCAACGGGCGCTTCATCGGCGTCGCCCAGGCGTCCGAGTCGGAACGGCTGGCCTACCGGGACGGCCTGACGGGACTGCTCAACCGCCGCGCGTTCGACCGGGACCTGCGCGCGCTGCCTGAGAGCCGCCCGCAGGTGTTCCTGCTGCTGCTCGACATCGATCATTTCAAAGCCATCAACGATGAACGGGGCCACCCGTTTGGCGACCGGGTGCTGACCACCCTGAGCGGCGTGCTCCAAGAAAGCCTGCACGGGCACGACCGGGTCTACCGCATCGGCGGTGAGGAGTTCGCGGTCGTGCTGCATCAGACCAACCCGGCCGGGGCCGCCCTGGTCGCCGAGCGTGTCCGGCGGGACGTCAGCGCCCAGGTCGGCGTCCGCAGCGGCGACGCCGACCTGAACGTCACCGTCTCGGTCGGCCTGACCGACTGGACCGGCCCTGACGGCCACAGCCTGCAAACGGCAGACCACCTGCTCTACCAGGCGAAAGGCAACGGCCGCAATCAGGTCAGGCTCGCGCCCCACCTCACGGACTTCGGCGCGGCCGTTCCTCCCGGCCGGAGCGGCAGAACCGAACTGAGCACCTGAACGGAACACCACGTGACCTACACCGCCCTGCCGGTCCGACGCCCCTCTGCGGCCGGTGCACCCCTCTCACCGGGAAGAACCCTCTTCCCGGTCAGGAACACGCCATGACGCGCCTTCCTTCCGTCTCCCTGTCCCGGCCCCGCAGCGCGGCCGCCACACCCGACTCCAGGAGCGACCACGTCCGCACGCTGTTCCAGGACGTCCAGCAGCCGGACCTGATCGGCTCGGTGCTGATCTGGAACGAAGTCACCCCGAGCGGCCCGTTTTCCACCACCGCCGAGTTCAATCCCGGCGGCCTGAATGTTCACACCAGACCGGGCGGCCGCCCTCCCCTGCGGAAGACCCACGCCCCGCTGCTGGCCTCGGCCGTCGCCAGGACCGGGTACACCCTGGACTCGGCTTCGCCCGACGTGAGCGTCCGACTGCTTCCGGCAGACAACCAGGGAGACGGCCTGACCATCCGGCCCGGATGGGAGCGCGACCTATTCGAAGTGGTGCTCGGCGAACTCGGCCGTCGCCGGGCGCAGACCGGGCGACTGGACATCCAGATCGGCGTGACCCTGACGCGGCGCAACCGGCCGACCAGCCCCCGACTCGACCACCGGCTGATTCTGATGAGCAGCGGCGCGAGCGACACGGTGTTGATCTGCTTGCAGCGCCTGTTCTTCACGGACAGTCCGGACTGGGTGGACGCGGCCCGCTGCCAACTGCCCGGCCACCTGATCGGCACGGTGCTCGGCCGCCTGCGCCCGGAGGCGGCCAGGCGCGCCACGCCCGAGCAGGAGGCGCTCTATCAGGACGTCGTCGCCCTGATGCAAGACGCCAACGGCCGCCTGCAGAACGACGCCAGCGCCTGCCTGGTTCAGGACCAGGGCGGCACACTGACGCTCGCCCCGGACGCCTCAGCGCCGGTCCACACCGCCACGGCCAACAGCGAATGGCACAAAAAACTGCGAACCCGGGGGAACGAGCTGAGAACCGGCCAGGTGGCCGACCGGTGGCCGTGCGCGGTGCCGACCGAGCTGCGCGTCCTGCCCGCTCACGTGGGCAGTAACCAGGAGCACGTCACCTTGCGAACCCTGCCGCTGTCGAGCGAACTGCTGCTGCTGCTCGAACGCTGCCTGCGCGCCTGGCAGGACGGATCGGCGGGCGTGCTGGTCTGGACCGACCCGCTGGCAAACGAACGGTACGACTTCTTCCCGCTGAGCGACACGCAGGTCTACGTCCACGTCACGGACAGACGGGACGGGAGCGACTCCGCCCTGCTGCTGGACCTCGCCCACACCCTGCCGGTCGTCGTGAGGCTCAACCGCCAGTACGTGCAGGAAGTCCTCAGCCCTCAGCTTCACTCCATCCTTCCAGGAGCATCATGAACGAGCATCTCTCCGAGCCCGGCGGCGTCCACTTCTTCAGACTCGAACGCGACCGCACCGGCCCGATCAACCATCCGCTCAGCGACTACACCCGCCCGCTGTACGACGTGAACGAACGCCGCTGCCAGCGTCAGCGGGACCTCCCGGCACACCCGACCCTCGAGGACATCATCGAAGGAACCTGCACACACTGGCGCAGCGGCACCCTGAACGAGCAGACCCTGCGGAACTTCTTTGCCCCCGACCTGCCACTGATCCTGGCGCAGGGCTTCGAATTGCGCCAGTACCTGCTCGACGAGGCCGACGTGCTGAGCATCGGCGAGCACGCCGCCGCGAGGCAGGAGGTGCTCGACACCGCCGATTACGAAGTGCTGACCAGCCACGCGGCAGAGGTCACCCGTGCAGACTGAAAGCAGACGCCTTACCCGGCCCGCAAGGTCCTGCACCCTGACCGTCTCCGCGACACCGTCCGCCCACGTCGCCTCCAGACAGGCGGGGCGTACGGTGGGTCGATACGCCCGGAGGCCGGGCTTGCCCCGGAACGACACATGAACACGGCCCCCTTTACCCTGCTGGAAGAACGCCTGCACACCGACCGCCTCCGCTCGGCGTGCGGTCTGCCCAGCGACCTGACCTACCACGCCGAATGGCAGACCTGCCCGGTCGTCAACCGCGGCGCGGGACAACCGGGCGAGGAGGCCGGCGTCAGCGCCGTGAACCTGTACGAGCATCCGGTCTTGCCACACCAGTCCACGCCCACCCGGGCCATTCCGCTGCTAAACGTCACCACCGGGGCGTATTCGGTGAACTTCCAACCCCAGATCGCCGCGCTGCTCCACGTCGCCCTGACGCACTGGCCGGCACCGAACGACCCAGCCGCCGTGAGCATTCAGACCAGAGACCAGCGCGGCACCCTGGTCAACGAAGCCCGCCTGTCCTTCCAGGCCGGCGAAGCGGTGCTCAGCTGGCACTCGCCCGGAACGCCGAACCCGGCCACAGGAACCGGGGTCCTCCACACCATGCGCGTCAAGAAAGACCTGCACCGGAACTTCCTGAACGTCGTCGAACGCCTTCACCGGCTGATGACGGTCGACACCGACCCGGTAATCCTGAGCGCCGAGCAACACGTGAGAAACCTCCTGAACGACCGCGCGGGCCGCAGGGACCACGCCGTCACCCACGCCCTGACGGCCGTGACGCTCGCCGGGTTCGATCCGCCCCACCGGGTCGACTACCGGCTGTCCAAAGGCCAACACGCGTTCACCGAATCGAGCTACCAGGACGCCAAGCCGCCGGAATACCCCCGCGAACACTCCAGGGTTGAGGTGCGGGAGTACCGACACGTCCTGAGCTACGGTGTTCCTGCCCTTCAGATCATCCCGAACGACGATACCGCTCCGGAATGGACCGTCCATCCTGATCTCGCGCTGCTGTACGAGGCCTGGTGCCCGCCTGGAACACCGGCTACGACGCGGTCCTGCGCGCCTGGACGTCACCGTACGACCTGTGCCTGACCCACACCGTGGACCCGGACACCGGCGACCTGCACGTCTCGCACGACATGGAGGGGCTGATGCCGGTCACGGTTGAACGCTCGACCGGGCTGCACTTCGTCTTCGACCTCGAAGAGCGCGAGAACCTGCTCTACCGGCTTCACCGCACCAACCGGGCGTACTTACAGGCCCTCGCGGACGACCGGTGAACGCCTCGTGTCCCCGCCCGCCCCGGCAGGAGGCCACATGAATCCCGAGAACACCGACCACATCGCCGTCTTTCAGGCGCTCTACGCGGCCCTGGACCGGCACCCCGGAGTGGAACACACGCTGCACTGGAATCCCGGCCCAGGGAAGACGGGCGTGAGATGCAGCGGGGACGGCAACGAACTGGTCGAGGGGACGAAGGTCCGCCCGCTTCCGGTCGAACACCTGTTGATCGGGGAAATCATCACCTCCCCGGCCTCGAGGCACGAAGCACCCTACCCGGCCGAAATCCTGATCCCCTTCACCTCCAAGAACGTCGTCAACACCGCTCAGACCATCTCTGCTGACGTCGCAGCGATGCTGGCCCAGGCCCTCAGAACCCTGAGCGACATCGGCCTCGGCGAACTGACCTACACCCGGAGAGACCCCTACGAGCAGGTCATCAACCACGTCGCGCCCGGCGGGATCAGGAAAGAGACCGTGCTGATGGCCCGGCACGCGACCTGGACCGTCTGGAGGCCGAAAGAAAAGAATCGGGAGACCAGCTCCGCACTGCGCCTGAGATGGCAGTACCCGGACGGCGCCACCACAACCGCCTCAGGACGGTTCAACCCGGCAACCGAAGCACGCTCCCGCCAGCGCTTCCAGAACTTCGCGGACACCCAGGCCCAGCCGGAACATCCTCAGATGGCCGACCTGACCCGCACCATGACCGCGTACCTCGAGAGCGTCACCAACCGGCTGAGACCGGCGTTCGCCTCGGCCGCCCTGCGGCGCGGGCCGTACCGCACCGGGACGGTGCACAACGGCGTTTCCGTGAAGCCCAGCATCACCGAACCCGAACGCAACTCCGTCCAGGAAACCCCCCTGACGACGCTCAGCCTGAGGGGCGCTCAGGACGGTCTGCTGCTCGGAAGCGCGGCCGGCACGGTCGCCCTGCCAGCAGAGCTATGCCTCATGGTGCAGGAAGCCTGGCCCGCCTGGAACGCGCTGATCAACGAGACCGCCGAGCAAAACCGGCTCGCCAGGAGCGGAGAGTCTGAGGACCAGAGCACGCCGTTCAGCCCGGCCCGTGAGGTCAGCGCGGTGTGGTACGCCGTGGCCGCGCGCCCGAACGGACACGAATGGAGCGTGATGTGCCGCCCCGCTGCCGGTGAACTGCTCTGCCAGTACCGGCCAGCAGGAACAACCAGACGACCACTCAACTCACCTCCGGGCTGATGAACCCGGCCGAAACGGAAACAGACCCCTGGCAGACCGTGACGGTCCTGCAGCCCCGCCACGCGGAGTTCATCCAGCACGTCCACCGCCTCAGCCGCGACTACCTGATGAAAGTCCTGACGGAGAACACCCCGTGACCGGCCGCCCCGAGAGCGGCACCACCGACCCCTTCAGCGCCGTGCTCCGCCAGGTGGCCGACCCCGGCGTCCGGTCCGTCTACCGGCTGACCCCCTGCATCGTCCACCACGCCCGCTGGATGACCGAACACACCGACCGGGACGAACTGGCCGCCCTGAACGGCCCAGCTGTCACAGCGAAAGAGGTGATCGTCGGCGAAACGCCCGTCGCACCCTGGGACACCGTCCTCGGCCGGATGCAGCCCTGGTTGACCCTCGATGTGGGGAGAAATTCCCTGCACTTCGACGCCGAGATCGCCACCCTGATGCACACTGCGCTCACGCACTGGCCGGACGACCTGAACCTCGCAATGAACATCGATATCCACACTGACCAGAACATCCCGCTCCACCGGGTGCGGATGTGGTTCGAGAACGGCGACATCCCCATCCTCAGCTAGGAAAATTACAACCAGGGCGCACGAAACCACGACAAGCCGAACCACGACAAGCCGACCCGCGTACAGCTGCCCCGGCGGCTGGACGCCAGCTTCCGACGGGCCGTCCAAAGAATGAGCGAGCTGCTGACGCGGCCCATAGACCGCCACGACCTCGAAACCGAGGACCGGGTGCGCCGACTGCTGTGCGACCTGGAAGGCCGCGCACCCGCCGCCGCGTCGCACAACCTGCTGCGCCTGACGATCCAAGGACAACGCGGCGCGCTCAGCATGGCGTACCACGCCACCGGACCCGGAGAACGCTACCGGCAGACCGCCTACCAGAACGGCGACCAGCCGACCGGGCCCACAGAGCGCAGCAACGTGGGCATCGGCGGGTACGAACTGACGGTAAACAAGACCGGAACGCCGGAACTGCGAGTCATCCCCGACAACAAGAACGCCCAGCCCTGGACGGTCCACCCTGACCTGGCGCTGCTGTACGAAATTCTGCTGCCCGCCTGGGAGGCCGGATACGGCGGAACACTCACCGCAGACATGAACCCGGGAACCCTGACGATCGTCCACCGGATAGACCGACCCTGCAGCCTCTTGCGGATCGTCCACTCACACGTCGGTCAGGTCACACCTCCCCTCAGAAGAATCGAGGGGCTGGGGTTCGTGTTCGGCCGCCACGACCGGAGCAAATTCCTGTACCAGCTGCACCAGGTCAACCGCGCCTACCTTCAGACCCTGGCGGAACGGCGGTGACCGGACCAGGAGGCAAGAACACACTTCCAGACGACCGGCCGATGCTGGCATTGATCGACGACCTGAACGGCTAAGTGAAAGCCTAGATGCTAAAAAATAAGGATGCCAGACCATTCATGCAGCCTGTACGCTCAGCGCAGGCCGTCAAGCATGGAAGGACACCCTAAGGTAATTCCCGTTACCGCCTCTAGGGTAAGAGCGTTTCGGGCATAAGTAAACTCAGAATTTGCGTCCACATCTCCGACAGAAAGACGGCGCTTCCGCAGGGAAGAGACGAACCCAGCAGGGACCGATACTGACGCACTCAGGCACGTTAACTACCTCAGTTTCCTGGCAGAGGGACCATGACCCTGCCAGAATGACCGGAACCGCCTGACGTGCGCCACACGGCCCGATCCTGACCAGCTCTCCCCCATTTCACCGGCGTTGCACGCCGGTCAGGAACACATATGACCATGCACAGTCCGAACGGCGCCAAGTCCGGCGCCTCAACCGCCCTGCCCAGCGTTCTGCTCGGGAGCCATCCAGACTTCGCCTCGTTCGACGCGTTCTACCGGACCAGAAACGACCCGAACGGCCGTTCCTGCGCGGCACTGTGGGGAACACGCGAAGCACTGATGCAGAGAACCGGAGAGGACCGCGCCGGCAGCAGTGCCATGAAAGACCTTCTCTCCGGTGCGGTCCTCGACGACATTGACACCCGGACCATCTTCAGTCTGGACGCCGATGAGACCAGTCGAACAGCAGCCGTCATCTCCGGGCAGTGGGCCGGACGCCTGTTCCAGTTCAGTCCGTACCAGAGCGCCGCGCTGTTCCTGGCACTCAATCGGTGGCCGGGCGTCAACACCACGGCCGACTCGCTGCATCTCTACCAATGGGACCATCTCACACCCGGTCAAGGCGGCAGCGAGTGCGCCCTGTACTTCACCGACCGGAAAGAGTTGATCATCGGCACCAGGCAGATCAGGTTCACATCTGACGGGAACGGCGATTGGACCGACCAGGCCCCGTTCCCGAGCGGCAGTCTGATTCGAGTCTCCCCAAAGGACACCATCCTGCTCGGCGCCCACGCGAACATCTGCCACACCAACGCCGGAGTTCCAGATCACGCGGCCGCCCAGCAGACCGAAGCCAGAATCCGGGCCATACTTCAGGACCTCGGTCAGCGTGCTCCGCAGAGCGGTCAACAACATACCGAACAAACCATCGAGATCACCCACCTCCAGAACACCGGTCGACCCAGCCAGATGTGGACCAAAGCCGACT
>Ga0160428_1001840_pt1 | contig 14501 bp, 17 predicted proteins | sample SolpanmetagenomM_FD_108198 | JGI IMG/M metagenome (GOLD analysis project Ga0160428, IMG submission 108198) | Solar panel surface microbial communities from Lawrence Berkeley National Laboratory, California, USA - M | ecosystem: Engineered > Built environment > Solar panel > Unclassified ... | reverse complement strand
GGCGGGGGGGGCAGGGGGGGGGGGGGGGGGGGGGGGGGGGGGGGGGGGGGGGGGGGGGGCGACCTGGACGTCTTCAGCCCCGGGCGACAGGCGGCCGTTCAGGTGCACCGCCGCGTGGAGGACGAGGCTTCGGTCGACGCGGGCGCCGCCCGCTGACCGGCGTCCGGTCGGCGCCGGGCGTCCGCGAGACCTCACTCGAGGAGGGCGGGTACCCCGGTGTGCAGCTCCAGCGGCCCCAGCCACGGCTCGAACCCGTCCTCGACGGCCCACCACTCCTCCTGCGCCTCCTCGTCGGTCAGCAGCAGGTCGGGGAAGGTCGTGAGGAGCCGGGTGCGCGTGTCCTGGTCGGTGCCGGTGACGACGAGCCGGGTGCGGGGCTGCTCGTCCCCCCACTCGCCCACGTCGCCGATGCAGAGCTGGCCGCCGGCCCCGTCCCACGCGCACGTGGTCTCCGGCCGGGTGGGCAGCCAGAACGTCCCACGAGCGCGCAGGCGCCCGGTGCCCAGGTCCTCGATGCGCTCCAGCAGGCGCTGGGGGTGGAACGGGTGCGGTGAGCTCAGCTCGAGCGTCCAGACGTCCGCCGTGTCGGCCACCGGCGGACGGGTCGCGCTGCGCAGGTCGTAGCGCACCGGACCCCCGGTGTGCCGCGGGTGAGCGAGGGCGCGTCCGTCGACCTCGGGCAGCAGCAGGGTCGCCACCTCCGGTCCGCAGACGTGCAGCAGGACGGTCTGGGCGGTCGCCGACAGGACGTGGTCGGTGACCACGACGTCGGCGGCGTCCAGCTGGCTGGCGAGCGCTTCGCCGACGGAGCGCTCGTCCTCCCGGGTGAGGGCCCAGCCCCGCTCGGAGAGCAGGTCGTCGCCGAACAGGTCGTCGGTCAGCGTGGCCGCGCCGACGAGGGTCAGCACCCCCGAGAAGCTCACGCGGAGCTCCTCGGCCTGAGCGCGCAGCGCGGCCGCGACCGGCACGGGGTCAGCGGTGACGGGCAGTGCGAGCACCAGGTGCTCCCAGCGGCTGCTGGCGGCGATCGCCTCGATGGTCGGCAGGACGTCCTCGCGCTGGGCGCAGCCCAGGCAGACGTGCTCCAGTTCGATCGTCACGTCCTCGAGCACCCCGGACAGGTCGCTGACGACCCGCCGCAGGCCGTCGTCGCTGCTGGGCCCCAGGTCGTAGCGCAGGACGACGGTGCCGGGGACGTCGCAGACGACGCCGGCCGTCGCGAGGTCGCGGAGCACGGGGTCGAGCGTGGCGACGACCGTGACGGGGAGGTGAGGGTGCACGACTGCTCCAGGAGTGATAATCGTTATCGTCATGAAGAGCCTAGCAGTTCAGTCGGACCAGGAGGCGGCCGTGCGGGTGGAGGCCGACGGAGCGGTGGCGGTGGAGAGGACTCGCGAGGTGCAGGAGCCGGCGACGTGCTGGGTCTTCGTCGCCCATCCGCAGGTCGGGCTCCTGCACCGGCTGAAGGTCGTGGCGCGGGCCTCGGCCTCGATCGTGCTGGTGCGCATGGATCCCGGCGCTCACCCGCGTCCCGACGTGCAGGTCGGGGTCGCGCACTCCTGCACCGCACCGCTGCTGGGTCAGGTGCGCTGGCTGGCCGGGCTGTCCGCGCCGGAGGTGGCGTCGCTGCTGACTTGGCTGGCCTCGGACCCCGCCCCGGGCGACGACCTGCCGCAGGCGGTCTCGCGGCGGCGCGTCGCCGGTCCGGCCCGGTGAGAGGTGGATTCGGCGCGCGGACCGACCCCGCGAGCCGCGAACGGAGGTAACACACGATAACGATGCCCATTTGCGTTAACATGTTCACCTCATCCGAGATCGAGAGGAGCACGTGGTGTCTGCCCACTGCCAGGTCACTGGTGCCCAGCCGAGCTTCGGCAAGTCCGTCTCGCACTCCCATCGGCGGACCAACCGCCGGTGGAGCCCGAACATCCAGCGCAAGAGCTGGTTCGTGCCCGCGCTGGGCCGCACCGTGACCCTCACGGTGTCGGCCAAGGGCATCAAGACGATCGACCGGCGGGGCATCGACTCCGTCGTCGCCCAGATCCTGGCGCGAGGGAAGCGGCTCTGATGGCGAGGACCCAGGACGTGCGACCGGTCATCAAGCTGCGGTCGACCGCGGGGACCGGCTTCACCTACGTGACCCGGAAGAACCGTCGCAACGACCCCGACCGCATGGTGATCCGCAAGTACGACCCCGTGGTGCGGCGCCACGTGGACTTCCGCGAGGAGCGCTGAGATGGCCAAGAAGAGCATGGTCGCCAAGAACGAGCAGCGGAAGAAGGAGGTCGCGCGCTACGCCGACCGCCGTCTGGAGCTGAAGCGCCAGGCGGTCGACCCCCACCTGTCCGAGGTCGAGCGGGCCCAGGCCCGGGCGGGCCTGCAGCGGCTTCCGCGTGACGCGAGCCCGACGCGCGTGCGCAACCGGGACGCCGTGGACGGGCGACCCCGCGGCTTCCTGCGGACGTTCGGTCTCTCCCGGATCCGGTTGCGGGACATGGCCCACGCCGGCGAGCTGCCCGGTGTCACGAAGTCGAGCTGGTAGGAGGAGGTCGTCGTGAAGGTCCGTGCGTCGCTGAAGTCCCTGAAGAACCGCCCCGGGTCCATCGTGGTCCGCCGGCACGGGAAGGTGTTCGTCATCAACAAGTTGAACCCGCGCTTCAAGGCCCGCCAGGGCTGACGCCGTCGGCCACGTCTGCACCCCCCCACCGACCCGGAGGTCCCGTGAAGCTGAACACCCATCCCGCCTACGACCTCGTGGTCTTCCGCGACAAGTCCGCCGGCACGTCCTTCCTGTCCCGCTCGACGCTGGCGACGCGCACCGACCTGCCGACGGTGGAGTGGGAGGACGGCGGCACCTACCCGATCGTCGACGTCGACGTCTCCTCCGCCAGCCATCCCTTCTGGACGGGGAACGCGCGGGTCCTGGACACCGAGGGGCGCGTCGAGAAGTTCCGCCGCCGCTACGGTCGCGCCTGACCGTCTGCACGGCAGCGACTCTCTTCCAGGTCCGCCCCGCGCTGCGCCGCCGTCCGGCGGCGCAGCGCGCTGGGTCTCCCGCCGGCCGCGCGAGAGGTCAAGAGGCCTTCCCCGCCGCCCGGGCGGTGCCCACGGCGACGGCGCCGCGGCGCTGGGCCGGACGTCGTCGTCCCGGGTTCGTCCCCGCCGGCAGCTGGTACCTGATCAGCCGGGCGGAGTTCACGGCGACGAACACCGACGAGGCGTTGTGCGCCACCGCCGCCAGCACCGGGGACAGGCTCCCGGCGGCGCCCAGCGCCAGGCCGATGCCGTTCACGGCGATGGACGCGCCGTAGTTCTGCCGGATGAGCGTCAGCGTCCGGTCGCCCAGGTCGCGCAGGTGCAGCAACCGGCGCAGGTCGTCGCCGACCAGGGCGATGTCCGCGGTCTCCACCGCCACGTCGGTGCCCGACAGGCCCATGGCGATGCCGAGGTCGGCCAGCGCCAGGGCGGGGGCGTCGTTGGTCCCGTCGCCGACCATCGCGACGGTGTACCCCTCCTCCTTCAACCGCCGCACGACGTCCTGCTTGTCCTCGGGCATGACCTCGGCCCGGAACTCGTCGATCCCGAGCTCTGCGGCCACGGCGGCGGCGGTTCCCGGGTTGTCACCGGTGAGCATGACGATGCGGCGGACGCCGGTGCGGCGCAACGTGTCCAGCACCTCGCGGGCTTCGGCCCGCACCTCGTCGCGCAGGCTGACGAGCCCCGTGAGCACGCCGTCGACCGCGAGCAGCAGCGGTGTCTCGGCGGCCCCCTGCAGGCGAGCGACCCAGTCGGTGGCGTAGGCGTCCACCGCCACGCCCTCCTGCCGCATCAGCTCGGCGCTGCCGACGAGCAGGACCCGGCCGTTGGCCTGCACCCGCATGCCCATCCCGAGCAGGACCTCGCACTCCTCGTGCGTGGGGATGAGCAGGTGGCGCTCCTCGGTGGAGCGGATGACCGCCTGGGCCAGGGGGTGGCGGGAGTGGACCTCGGAGTTCGCGGCCTCGGACAGCACCTGCTCCGGTGTCCAGTCCTCGCGGAAGGACAGCACGTTGGTCACGACCGGGCGACCCACGGTCAGGGTCCCGGTCTTGTCGAAGACGAACGCGTCGACCCGGCCGGCGGCCTCGAGGTGGGAGCCGCCCTTCACGAGGATGCCGCGACGGGCACCGTTGCCGATCGCGGCGCTGATCGCGGTCGGGGTGGCCAGGCCGACTGCGCAGGGGCAGGCGATGAGCAGCATGGTCATCGCGCGGCGCACGTCCCGGGTGAGGACGAGCGTGGCGAGGGCCAGGCCGAAGGAGGCGGGGACGAACTTCCGGCTGAAGGCGTCACCGATGGTCTGCACCGGTGCGCGGTCGGCCTGGGCGTTCTCGACGCGCGCGATGATCCGGCCGACCGCGGTGTCGCCGCCGGTGGCGGTCGCCCGCACGACCAGGCGTCCGCGCAGGTTGACGCTGCCGGCCAGCACCCGGTCGCCGACGCTGCGCTGCACGGGCAGGTTCTCCCCGGTCAGGGCCGCCTGGTCGACGACCGCGTCGCCCTCGACCACCTCGCCGTCGACCGCCAGGGTCGACTGCTCGAAGACGACGACGAGGTCGCCGACCCGCAGCTCGCCCAGGTCGACCTGCTCCTCGACGACGCTGCCGTCGCGCGCGGTTCGCCGCACCCACGCGGTCGTCTCCGACCCGGTCAGCAGGTCCGCGATGGCCTTGCGGGTCCGGCGCAGGGTGAGGTCCTGCAGGTACTCGCCGATGTTGAGCAGCCACAGCACGGTGAGCGCGACGACGTTCTCCCGCAGCAGCAGGCTCGCGACCGTGGCGGCGCTGACCAGGGCATCGGTGCCCGCGCTGCGCCGTCCGACCAGGGCGCCCACGGCTCCCTCGAGGAACGGGTACCCGGAGAAGATCGTCACCCCGGTGGCGACCACGCGGGAGGTGGGGCCCAGCAGCGGCGGACGCCCGAAGGCGTAGCGGCGCAGGCCCAGCGCGGCCAGGGCGAGACCGCCCACGGCGATGCGCGCGACCTCGCCGTTGCGGGCGTCGGCCGCCCGGGGCTCCCGCTCGACGTCGGCGTCGGCGGGCACCCTCGCCACGCCGGCCACCGCCCCGAGGAGGGTCTCGACGGAGACGGCGTCCGGGTCGTAGCTCACCACCACGTTGCCCGTCACCGGGTACGCGCGCGCCTGCACCACCCCGGGGATCCGCTCGAGCGCGTCCTCGGCGGCCACCGTCCGCGCCCGGCTGGCGACCAGCCAGGCGGCGCGGACGCGCAACCGCCCACCGGCCTGGGCCACGACGACCAGCGGCTCCAGGACGGTGGGGCCGGCGGGCCGGTCGTCCGCGACGTCCAGCGGCGTCAGGGTGGTGGTCACGGTTGCCCCCGGGGTCCGGTGCTGCTCAGTGCTGGTGGTCGTGCCCGGCGGCCGGGGCCTCGCGCACGGGGACACGCTCGCCCAATTCGTCGTAGGCCTGGGCGACGATGTCGCCGAGGCCGAGACGGCTGCGCTCGACCCCCGTCTCGGCGACCCGCGAGGCGCGGATCCCGGCCTTGGTGCTGCTGACGGCGACGCGCCGCAGTGCGGACGCGCCCCGGCCGTCGCTCACGGCCTTGACGAGACCGGCGGAGGCCGCTGCGGTCAGGGCAAGGCGGCCCAGCGGGGCGGCGAGAGGGTGCACGGTGTCTCCTGCGGGGTCGGGTGTCCAGCGGTCCTGAAGCCAGCAGCCCGAATGATAACCATGTTCAGTGAGCCGTGCGCGTCAGCGGGGTGTGGCCCCGGTGCACTCGGAACACACCCCGAAGACCTCGACGTCGTGCTCCACCTCCGTGAAGCCGTGCTCGGCCGCGACCGCGCGGGCCCAGGTCTCCACCGCGGTACCGGCGACCTCGACGGCGCGCCCGCACCGGCGGCAGACCAGGTGGTGGTGGTGCTCGCTGCTGCACCGGCGGTAGACCGCCTCGCCGTCCGCGGTGTGCAGGACGTCGACCACGCCGCGGTCGGTGAGGTCCTGCAGGGCCCGGTACACGGTGGCGAGGCCGACGCCGGCGCCGTCAGCCTGCAGCCTGGCGTGCAGCTGCTGCGCCGAGAGGAACCCGGGGACCTGGGCGAGCAGCGCCAGCAGTGCTGCCCGCTGCCTCGTGGAGCGTGACCGCACCTCGACCATGCCTGCCTCCGTCGTACTGGTGGACGATCCTCCGCTGTCGGACAACATCGTCGGGTGGACGCTGCTTCCCGGGGTCCCCCTGCGATCAGGGTGTTCCGGCGGCGACGGGTTCCCGCGCCGCCGCCGGGTCGGCTCGCCGGGCGGGCCGGCGGACGCGGGCGACGACCCGGCACGCCAGGTAGATGGCGAAGGACACGGTCGTGACGTAGGGGCTGATGGGGATCGACGCCCCCAGCGCCAGCAGGGTGCCGCCCACGACGGCGGTCGTCGCGAACACGACGCTGAGCACCGGGGCGAGGAACGGTGAGGACGTCACCTGCACCGCGGCGGCGGCGGGGGTCACCAGCAGGGCGAGCACCAGCAGGGCGCCGACCACCTGCACCGACATCGCGACGCCCAGGCCGAGGACGAGCATGAACACCGGGGAGAGGGCGCGGACCGGGACGCCCCGGGCCATGGCCAGCTCGGGGTCGACGCTGGCGAACAGCAGCGGGCGCCACATGACGGCGAGGGCGACCACGACGACCGAGGCGATGATCGCCAGAGCCAGCAGCTGAGGGTTGTCCACGGCCACGATCTGTCCCGTCAGCAGCCCGAACTTGTTCGCCGCCCGTCCCTGGTAGAGCGCCAGGAAGAGCACGCCGAGGCCGAGTCCGAACGGCATGAGGACCCCGATGGCGGAGTTGTGGTGGCGGGCCCGGACGCCGAGGACCCCGAACAGGACGGCGGCGAGCACCGAGCCCAGCAGCGAGCCGACGACGACGTTGACCCCGAGCAGGAGAGCCGCAGCGGCTCCCGCGAAGGACAGCTCCGAGATGCCGTGCACCGCGAACGGGAGGTCGCGGGTGACGACGAAGACGCCGACCAGTCCACCGACCAGCCCGAGCAGGGCACCGGCGTAGAGGGAGTTGTGCACCAGCTCGAGGAGGGCGCCGTAGTCGGAGAAGTCGAAGAGACGGCCGATGAGGGCGTCGCTGTTCATCTCGTGTCCTTCATCGTCGCGACGGTTGTGGCGCAGGGGGTTGCGTGCGGGGAGAGGAGTCCGCCACCGCGTGCGCGCCCGGATGGGGGTGGGGGTGCGGGCTGGGGGCGGCACCGCCCACGACCAGGACGCGACCGCCGGAGTGGACGACCTCCACCGGGCTGCCGTACAGCGACGTGAGCGTCTCCGAGGTCATGACCTCCTCGGGAGGGCCGATGCGGAAGCGTCCACCGGCCAGGTACAGCACCCGGTCCACGAAGGGGAGGACCGGGTTCACGTCGTGGGTGATGAACAGGACCGCAGCCGAGCTCTCCCGACGGCACCGGTCGACCAGCGCGCTGACGGCCTGCTGGTGGTGGAGGTCGAGCGACAGCAGCGGTTCGTCGCAGAGCAGGAGCGCCGGATCGCTGATGATGCTCTGCGCCACCCGGAGCCGTTGCTGCTCGCCGCCGGAGAGCCGGCCGACGGGGGCGTCGGCGTAGGCGGTCGCGCCGACTGCGGCCAGCGCCGCGTCCACCCGGCGTGTGGCCGCACGGTTCGGCAGGAGCGGACCCCAGCGGTGCCCGTCCAGCCCGAGCCGGACGAAGTCCCGCGCGCGCAGCGGCGTCGAGGGTTCGAGGCCCTTCTGCTGCGGGACGTAGCCGATGCCGCGCCCGCCGCGGCGAGCGGGGCGCCCGGCCACCTCCACGGTCCCGCCGGCCAGCTTCTGCTGGCCGAGCACGACCTTGAGCAGGCTGGTCTTGCCGGCCCCGTTGGCGCCGAGGACGGCGACGAACTCGCCGGGGGACACCTCGAGGTCCAGGTCGGACCACAGGCGCCGCTCGCCGAAGGCGAGCGACGCCCGGTGCAGCCGCAGGGCGGGGGCGGCGGCCGCGGTCACCGCCGGCTCACTTCGAGAGGTCGGCTCACTTCGAGAGGGCGTTCACGACGGCCGTGACGTTGTCGGTCATCCACTGCTGGTAGGTCTTGCCCGCGGGCAGGGTCTCGGTCACCGGGACGACGGCGATGCCGTTGTCCTGCGCGGCCTTGAGCACCTGCTCCGTCTGCGCGCCGGTCGTCTGCTCGTTGTAGACCAGGGCCTTCACCTGCTTGCCGCTGAACAGGGCGAGGGTCTCGGCGAGGACGTCGGGGGCGACGTCGGTCTCCTCCTCGATCGCCTCGCTGAACGCCTCGGGCGTCTTGTTGTCCGCGCCCAGGGCGTCGAGCAGGTAGCCGGGGACGGGCTCGGTGATGGCCACGCCCTTGCCCTGCGTCGCGGCCTTGGCGTCGGCCTCCTGCTCCTCCAGAGTGGCGAGCTGGGCGTCGAAGGCCTTGCCGTTGGCTGCGAAGGTCGAGGCCTGGTCGGGGGCGGCCTTCGCCAGGGCCGCCTCGATGGCGTCGGCGACCTTGACCACGGTGGGGAAGTCGTACCAGACGTGCTCGTTGAGCTCTGCTCCGGCGGCTGCGCTCTTGCCCGAGAGGTCGACGGCGTTGATGACGGTCGCCTTGGACTTCGACGCCTTGAGCATGGTGTCGACGAAGTCGTCGTACCCGCCGCCGTTCTCGATGACGATCCCGGCGCGCGACAGCTCCAGCTGCGTGCGCGTGTTCGCCTCGTAGGAGTGCGGGTCCGCCGACGGGTCGCTGATGATCGAGGTGACCGTGGCACCGTCCCCGGCGATCGTCTGGGCGATGTCGCCGTAGACGTTCGTGGAGGCGACGATGCTCACGGCTGCGCCGGAGCTGCTCTCCGACGCCGAGCCGGCGGGCTCGGAGGAGGAGGACCCGCAGCCGGCCAGCAGGGCGGCGAGTCCGAGGACGGCGAACGTGGGGCGAGCTGAGCGAGTCATGTCGACCTTCTGCTGAAATCGGTAACCGTTCCCATCATCGTAGGGCACGCCTCGCCGCCGGTCGTTGCCGGAGGCTGTCACCCACGTCCCTGCTCGTGATCACCTGCGGGTGCGCCGGCGCGGCTGACCAGGGCCGCGGCCAGGGCGGTCGTGGTCGGCACCGTGACCGCCAGGGCGATGCCCCCCACCGCGGTGCGCACGACCTCCTCCGCCAGCGCCGAGGTCGAGACCAGCTGTCCCAGCGGTTGGCCGTAGAGGCGGATGAGGAGCAGGGACGGCAGGGCGGCCCCGGCGTAGGCGAACGTCACCGTGTAGACCGTGGACGCGAGGTGGTCGCGGCCCACCCGCATGCCCGCGGTGAACAGGGTGCGGAACCCGGCGGCCGGGTCCGCGGCGCGCACCTCCCACACGGCGGCGGCCTGGGTGATGGTCACGTCGTTGAGGATCCCGAGGGCTGCGACGAGCGTCCCCGCGAGCACGACGCCGCGCAGGTCGACCGCGCCCGTCAGGACGGTGACGGTGGTGGAGGTCTCGTCGTCCAGGCCGCGCAGGTGGTTCGCGTCGACGGCCGCCACCGCGGCCACCGCCGTCACCGCGAGACCGGCCACGGTGCCCAGGAAGGCGACGGTCGTCCGCGTCGAGACCCCGTGGGTGAGGTAGATGACGACGGCCATGACGGCGGTCGCGGCGCTGAGGCCCACGACCACGGCGTCCTCCTGAGCCAGCAGGGCGGGCAGCACGTAGTACGCCGTCGCGAGCCCGCCGAGCACCAGCCCGGCCAGCGCAGCTGCACCCCGGCGCCGCCCCACCAGCACGGTCAGCAGCACGAACACCGCGCTGACCACGACGAGCGGGAGCCGCCGGTCGAAGTCCTGCCAGACGTAGGTCTCCGCGCCGGCGACGTCTGCGGGGTAGCGGGTCAGCGTGACGCGGTCGCCGGCCTCCAGGCCGCCGTGGAAGACCGCGACGGGCACGCGCACGGTCTGCGTCCCGCCGCCGTCCACGCGGACCTCGGCGTCGGGGCACGCGACGGTGGCGGGCATCGTCCCGTCCGGCAGCAGGTCCTCCGCCTGGCCACCCGAGCAGGTGTTCATGGCCGTCGAGACGACGCGGGCGTGGACCACCTCGGAGCCGACGGAGGCGGTGCTGGCCGAGGGCACGTCGGCCGGCCACGTCGCGATCACGCCGGCGACGGCGGCGAGGACCACCGCGACGACCGCGCCGGTGAGCCAGCGGCGCACCGCAGGGCCCAGCACGGGGGCCGGATCACCGCGGCGGGGGTGCGCATGGCTGTCCACCTCCCCAGTGCAGCAGGCCGGGACCGAACGCGTCGTCCCGGTGCCGGGTCAGGCGAGTCCCCGGTACACCAGACCGGTGTGCCCGTCCTCCTCGAGGCGGACGTCGACCAGGACGCCGAACACCTCGGCGACCAGGTCCCGGGTCAGGGCTTCCCGCGGTGGTCCGGAGGCGACGACGCGGCCCGCGTCCAGGACGACGACGACGTCGCAGTGCCGCGCGGCCAGCGGGAGGTCGTGGAGGGAGACCACGGACGTGGTGGGCAGGGCGGTGAGCAGTTCCAGCAGGGCGAACTGGTGCCGGACGTCGAGGTGGTTCGTCGGCTCGTCCAGCACGAGGCAGCCCGGCTGCTGGGCCAGGGCCCGCGCCAGGTGCACCCGCTGGCGCTCACCCCCCGACAGCTGGTGCCAGCGCCGTGCGGCCAGGTGGCCGACGCCCACCTCCCGCATGGCCCGCCGGACGGCGTCCTCGTCGTCGCGCCCCCCGGCCGACCAGCGCCCGCGGTGCGGGACGCGTCCGAGGCGGACGACGTCGAGGACGGCGACGTCGACCTCGGTGCTCGCCTCCTGCTCCACGACGGCGATCCGGCGGGCGAGCTCGCGGGGGCGCAGTCCCCGCACGTCGTGTCCGTCGAGGCGGACGACGCCGTCGTCGGGCCGACTCAGCCCGGCGAACGCGCGCAGCAACGTCGACTTGCCGGACCCGTTGGGGCCGACGAGTCCCGTGACCTCGCCGGGGCGCGCCCGCAGGTCCACGTCGTCGAGGATGCGCAGCGCCCCGGCCCGGACGCCGACACCGTGCGCCGACATCCCGGCCGCCTCGAGGGGCTCCCGCTGGTGCAGGCTCACGCGCTCCCCCGGCGGGAGCGGACGACGACGAGGAACACCGGGACGCCGATCAGCGCGGTGACGACTCCCACGGGAACCTCCTGCGGGGCGAACACCGTGCGCGCGAAGACGTCCACCCAGACGAGGAAGACCGCGCCGACGACCGCGGTCGACGGCAGCAGCAACCGGTGACCGGCGCCGACGAACCGACGCACCAGGTGGGGCAGGACGAGACCGACGAACCCGACCGCGCCGCAGGTGGCGACCACCACCGCGGTCATCAGCGCCGTGACGACGAGCAGGACGGTGCGGGTCGTCGCGACGGGGATGCCCAGGGCCGCGGCCGCGTCGGCTCCGAAGGTGAAGGCGTCCAGGGCTGCCGCCCGGGTCCAGCACACCAGCGCCCCGACGACCACGACGGACGCGCACAGAGCGACGTCGGTCCACCGGGCCCCGCCGAGCGAGCCCAGCAGCCAGAACGTGAGCCCGCGCACCGCCTCCGCGTCGCCGGAGACGGTGAGGACGAGGGACGTGAGGGCGCTGGCCAGCTGACCCACCGCGACCCCGGTGAGCACCACCCGCGTCAGCGCGGTCGCGGTCCCCGGTCCGGACAGGGCGATGACGAGGGCGAAGGCGGCCAGGCCACCGGCGAAGGCGCCCGCCGCCTGCCCGACCAGTCCCCCGCCCCAGCCGAGGACCACGACGACGACGGCTCCGGTGGACGCCCCCGAGGAGACGCCGAGCAAGTACGGCTCGGCCAGGACGTTGCGCGTCACCGACTGCAGCACCACACCGCAGACGCCCAGGCCGGCGCCGACGGCCGCGGCCAGCAGGGCGCGGGGCAGGCGCAGGTCCCACACCACCGAGTCGGCCAGAGGGCGCAGCGGGGAGGTGCCCCAGCCGAGGTGAGCGCCGACGGAGCGCGCGACCTGGACGAACGTCAGGTCGGTCGAGCCCACGGACACCGCGACGACGATCGAGGGCAGCAGCAGGGCCAGTGCGCCGAAGGGGACGACGAACCGGCGGCGCGCCTCGCGGTGCGTGGTCGCCGGTCGAGGGTCGTCGCGAACCGGCACCGCCGCGCTCAGCGTCGTCCGTGGACGACGTAGTCGTCCCAGTGCTGCCACACGACACCTGCTTCGGCGAAGCCCCCCACACGTAGCGCCTCGACGTGGAAGGTGGGGCTCAGGTCGGGGTTCGGCGGACGGTCGGCGAAGCGGGCGGACCGCTCGCGGAGGTCGTCGGCGTAGCGGGGGACGGCCGACAGGGCCGCGAACCAGGTGTCCCAGTCCTCGACCCCCGCCGCGTGCGCACGCGCCTGCGTCGCCTCGTCGTCGCGGCGGGCGAGGTCCTCGAAGCCGTCGCGTCCGCTCGACGCTCGCAGGTGGTCGGCGTTGAGGAACGTGGCGCCCGGGGCCAGCAGCCGGCCCAGGTCCGCGTAGACCCGCACCAGGACCGGCGCCGGCAGCCAGTGCAGGGCGGTGGAGCTCAGGACGACGTCGGGCCGGGAGCCGTCCAGCACCTCCGTCCACTCGGGGTCGTGCAGGTCGGCCTCCAGGAGGGCGATCCGGTCGGAATCGCCGCGCTCGGCGGCGGCGTCGCGCCCGAGGTGGAGCAGGGCCGGGTCCAGGTCGACGCCCACGCAGCGCATCGCCGGGAAGCGGGCGGCCACGCGGGCGCTGATCGACCCGGGTCCGCACGCCAGGTCCAGGACCAGGCCGTCGGCCGGCGCGGTGGCGGCGACCACGTCGAGGAGGACCTCGAACCGCTCCTCGCGTCGGCTGATGTACGCGGCCTGCTGGTCGTCCCACCTCCGGAGCAGCTCCAGCGCCGTCACGTCCCCCGCGGCAGGAGGGACGGGGGTGCCCGTCGTGCTCACGAGGAGGCTCCTGCGGTCGAGGAGGGCCGGGGGGAGAGGCCCTCGACGGCCGTCGCGACGGTGTCCACGGCACCCGCGCTGCGCACGGAGGCGTCCAGGGCGGAGCCCGGGACGGCGACGAGGCGCCCACCCGTGACGGCCGACAGCCGGCTCGTCACCGGGTCGGCGGCGAGGATGCCCCGCTTGTCCGCGGCGCTGTCCCCGGGCCGGCCCCGCGTCAGGTCGGCCAGGACGATGACGTCGGGATCACGGGCGGCGATCTCCTCCCACGAGACCTCGGTCCACGTCTCGTCCACGTCCTGGAAGACGTTGCGCAGACCGAGCAGGCCGCCGATCGCGTCGGGGACGCCCCCGGCCCCGGCGACGATCGGCGCGCCGTCGTAGGTGGAGTAGAACCAGGCGACGCTGAGCCCGTCGTCCTTCACGGAGCTCGCGCGCTGCGTGGCCTCGCGGAGCTGCGAGCGCTGGTCGGCGACCAGCGCCTCGGCCCGCTCGGGCACCCCGAAGACCGCGCCGATGTCGTCGACCTCCCGGTAGAACTCGTCGAAGGAGAAGTCCGCCGAGGCGGCCGGGTCCTCGCACTGGAGGCGGGTCACGTAGGCCGGGACCCCGAGGTCCCCCAGTTCCGCCCTGGTGCCCGCCACCTCCGGCGTGAACGCGGAACTCAGCATCGAGTACGCGAAGTCCGGTTCGGCGCTGCGGAACTGCTCGGGGGAGGGGTACTGGTCCGCCAGCACGGGCACCTTCGCGTACTGCTCGGCGAGCTCCGGGAGGACGGGGTCGGTGAGGTAGCTGGTCCCGACCATGTGGTCGCCCAGCCCGAGGCTCAGCATCACCTCGGTCGCGCCCTGTTCCAGGGCCACGGCGCGCTGGGGCGGAGCGGAGACGCTGAGGTCCCGCCCGCAGTCGTCGTGGATCGTCGTGCCCGTCGTCCCTGTGGTTCCCGGCGGACCTCCGGTGGTGGATCTGGTGGCCCCGCAGGCGCTCACGAGCAGTGCGAGGGCAACGCCACCCACCGCAAGTTTCTGTGTAGTGATAGTCATTCTCACATTGACGGAGCCTAGCAGCCCACTCGCTCGACCGGTGCCGGCGGCACCTCCAGCTCGCCGGGGAAACCCGTTCGACCCGGCCGGCCCGCTCTGCGAACCTCGTGGTGTGCTGGGTTCCGGGGGGTCGCGCGTGCGCTGGGAGGCGCTGCCCCCCGCCGTGCGCCAGGGGGTCGAGGACGTCCTCGGCTCGCCCGTGGTGCGGGCGGGCAGCCAGCCGGGCGGTTTCTCGCCGGGTTCCGCGGACCGCGTCCGCACGCGCGACGGCCGGCGGGCGTTCGTCAAGGCCGTCGGGTCCCGGCTGAACACCGACAGCCCTGCGCTGCACCGCGCCGAGGCGCGCATCGCGGGCTGGCTGCCGCGGAGCTGCCCGTCCCGGCCCTGCTCGGGGCGGTCGAGGTCGACGACTGGGTCGCCGTCGTCCTGGCGGACGTCGACGGTTCCGTGCCCGCCCTGCCCTGGCGGGCCGAGGACCTCGACG
>Ga0160428_1001839_pt1 | contig 14506 bp, 9 predicted proteins | sample SolpanmetagenomM_FD_108198 | JGI IMG/M metagenome (GOLD analysis project Ga0160428, IMG submission 108198) | Solar panel surface microbial communities from Lawrence Berkeley National Laboratory, California, USA - M | ecosystem: Engineered > Built environment > Solar panel > Unclassified ... | reverse complement strand
TTGGCGAGCTGCCCCGTCGTCGGATCGACCACGCCGTTGATCGCCTGCCGAGTCACGCCGCCGACGATGAAGTTGCTGACGTTTTTCAGGAAGAAATCGACCGAGAGGTACGAGTTGCGCTGGTAATACCATTCCGCCGCGACGTCGAAATTGTCCGCGAGATACGGCTTGAGGTTCGGGTTGCCGCCGCTGCCGGTCAGGGCACCGATGCGCTGACCCGCGCCGACTGCCAGCACCGGGTTGAGGTTGCTGAGGCCCGGCCGCGTCAGCGTGCGCGATGCATCGAAGCGCACCTGCAGCTTGTCGGTGATCTCCAGCTTCGTATCGATCGACGGCAGCAGGTACGAGTAGTTGCTACGCGCGCTGATCGGCGAAATCGCGCCGAACGCGACGTTGAGCAGCGTCGGATCCGCGGTGCTGGTCGTGATCAAGGTGGGCAGGCGACCCTGGCCGACCGAGGTCAGATGCGTATTCTCGTTGCGAACGCCCGCCGCGAAGTGGAACGGCATCCCCGCCAGTTCGGTCTTGAACGCGACGTTCATGTACAGCGACCAGGTTTTTTCCGTGATCTGCTGGACGCTGTTTGGATCGACCTGCTGGTCGAACGCCCCGGTGAATCCGTTCAAGCCGTCGGTGCCGTTGGTCGGGTAGTTGAAGCCCGGGATCCGCGTCGCCTGCGGGTTGCCGAGGCCGCTCAGATAGTTCTGATAGGCGATCGGGCTAAACACGATCAGCGAAGACGGCAGCGTTCCCTTGAAGCCCGGGATGAAGTTGCTGCCGAGATTGACGGTCCCCTGGTACAGGCTGGAAGGAAGCGGGGAGATGCCCGAACCCTGACCCGACGGACCGCCGTAACCGGCATAGGCCTGCCAGAAGTTGTTCGTGAACGTGCTCTTGTTGCTTAGGTTGAACTTGTCTTCGTAATATTGCCCGCCGAACTTGATGGTCAGGTCATCCTGCTTCCACGTCGCGGTAAGGCGGCCCTGCTTGAGCTCGTCGGTGTTGTTCTGCGTCTGGTTGACGACGACGTGCGAGCCGATGATCCCCTGGCTGAGGTAATTGGCGGCATTGCCCTGAGGCCCGACCTGAGTCAGCGACGGGAAGCTGTTCGTGCTGTTTCCGACGATGGAAACGCCCGCGCTGTTCGACTGCGCGCCGCCATAGCCGATGTCGCCGTTCTGGCTGCCGATCGTGTCCCCGTCGGGGTTCAGCCAGCTCTTTGCCCAGGCAACGTCGCCGTTGACCGAGAAGTTGTCGGAGACGTCCCATTTGACGTTGCCGCCAAGCTGGTTGGTCTGGATCACCTGCGTGTTGATCGCGGCGGTGAAATCGGTCGGGGAGCCGTTCGGCTGGCTGAAGTTGACCGCGGTGCCGTTGCCGTCGAGCGTGACGTTACGCAGCGAGCCCTGGTTGAACCAGACGCCGAGTGCTGGAACGTTGGTGACGATTTCCTGCCGCGAGAAATTGTCGTCGACCGTGACCATGATCGAATCGGACGGATGCCATTGCAGCGCGATCCGGCCGTCGACGCGCTCGTCCTTGGTGCTTTCTTGGCTGATCACATATTGCTGCGGGAACCAGCCGGTGATGTTCTGGCGGTTGGCGGGGTTGGCGAACGCCGCGGCGGTCATGTCGCTGGTCGGCGCGCAGGTCGCGCTGGTCGATCCGGCAAGCTGGCACGGCGCGTAATTGCCACCTGCCCAGCCCGAAACCGACACGCGGTTGCTGGTCGTGTCGCGGCGCGTGTAGATCACGTCGGCGAGCACGCCGAGCGTATCGTTGGCGAAGGTGTTGCTGACGAGCAGGCCGCCGGTCGGGACGACCTTGCCCGAACGGTCCTGGATCGAGCCCGACGCGCTTGTCGCGACGCGGAAGCCCGGGTGGTCGAACGGCTTGGGGAACTCGATGTTGACGGTCGCGCCGATCGAGTTGGACGACAGCGTGACGTCCGGCGTCTTGAGCACGCTCAATTGGCCGATGAAATCCGAACCGACGGTCGAGAAGTCGATCTGTCGGCTGGCCGGCGCGCCGCCACCGGGGGATGCGGCGGACGATGCGATCCGGCGGCCGTCATACAGCGTGGTGTTGAAATCGCCGCCAAAGCCGCGAACGGTGATGCCGGTCGGCTCGCCGCGGTTGCCCGAGCGCTGGATCGACACGCCCGGAAGGCGCTGGAGCGATGCCGCGACGTTCGAATCCGGGAACTTGCCGATGTCTTCGGACGAGATCGCGTCGACCACGCCCGAGGCGTTGCGCTTGATGTCGAGGTTGCGCTGTAGCGAGCCACGGAGCCCGGTGACGATGATGTCCTCGCCAGCGGTGTCGCCGGGGGCGGCGGCGGTATTGGACTTGGCCGCGTCGGGCGCGGAGGCCTCGTCCTGCGGGGTGCCGGCTTCGCTTGCGGTCAGCGTCGCGTTGGGGGCGGGAACCGCAGGTTGGACCGGTCCGGGTCGATCGGTCTGAGCATTTTGCGCGCTGGTCTGTGCAACGGCGGGCGCGCTCAGCGATAGCGCGACGAGACTGGTTGCCCCGGCAAGCAGCAGCCTGCGGTGCTTTCGCCGTACATGCACGGATTCCGCGTGTTGGATCAAATGCATCGTAATCCCCTCCTTGACGGGACGTTTCTTATTCTCGTTCCAAAGCTGCCTTGCGTGACCGTCATGCTGACCTAATTGGTATCGTTACCACAAAAGCGATGCAAGCTATTTGTCGGTGTAATACGAATTTCGTAAGCTTGGGATTGGCGGGGCGGTCGCCGGACGTATATTTCCGGGGTGTAGCCGTCGGCAATCCGGGGCAGGGCGGGGAGTGCGATTGGATGACAACAATGGAAATTCTGAACGTTCACGCCCACAACGTCTTGCAAGCAGGACGTGCCGAGTCGCGTGACAGACATTTCGTGCAGGTCATCGTCAGCGAGTTCGAGTCCGTCGCCGCCCATTTCCCGATTCTGTTCTGCAAGAATGCCGAGACCGGAGCGTTTTACGCGGGCGCAATGCTCGGACTGAAACCCGGCGAAAACCTCGTTGCCGGATCGGCCGATCGCGATCAGGCGACTCGCTTGCTCGATGTCGTCCGGGAGGGGTTCCATGTCGCGGACGAGAATATCGCGATCGACCCGGCGCATCCGCGCTTTGTCACTGGCATGGGCGAGCCGCTGTTCGAGAGCGACGGCGCGCCCGCGCCGGTCCTGCGCGGTATCCAGCGTGCGCTGGGCCAGCTTCATGCGGGGGTGCCGCAGACCGAACAGTTCCTTGCGCGGCTGCTCGCGCTCAAACTGGTCGAGGCGATCGACCTTTCTTTCAATTTCGACGATGGCGAACAGCTTGTGGTCGAGGGCCTTTATACGATCAGCCGGGATACGCTCGCGGACCTTGACGACGCGACGGTGCTGGACCTGTTCCGGAGCGGCGACCTTTCGCGGATCCAGGCGGTGATCCTGTCGGTCCAGCACATCAAGCGGCTCGCGCGGTTGCGCAACGACCGGATCGGATGACATGACAGGGCCCGGCGAACCCCTTGTGAACCAGCCAATGCCGCGCGATCCGGAGGCGTTCGTTGGCGACGTTGCCGCGCGGTGCCAGCCGGTCGTGCTGCGCGGTCTGTGCGTGGACTGGCCAGTGACCCGCGCGCACGACGGATCGCGCGCGGCCCTGTTGGAATATCTCGCGCGCTTCGATGCCGGGCAAAGTGCCGAGGCGTTCATCGGCGACCCCGCGATCGCCGGGCGGTACGATTATGGCAAGAATCTGGCGGGGTTCAATTTTGCGCGCGAGATGATGACGCTGGGCGCGGCACTCGACCGCATCGCCGAAGCCGCCGCGACCCCGGGGTCCGCCTCCATGTATCTCGGTTCGTTGCCGACTGACGCATATCTCCCCGGCTTCGCGTTCGAAAACACGCTCCCGATCCTCCCGCCGACGGTACGCCCGCGGATCTGGGTCGGCACCGCATCGTCGGTTGCCTGCCACTACGACACGTTCGACAATCTCGCCTGCGTGGTGGCGGGGACGCGGCGATTCACGCTGTATCCGCCGGATGCGATCGCGGACCTGTATGTCGGGCCGATCGACCATACGATGGCGGGCCAGCCCGTCAGCCTCGCCGCCGGCGCCGCGCCGGACGACCCGCGCTATCCCGACTTCGCCGCCGCGCGCGGGCGTGCGCTGGTGTTCGACCTGGTGGCGGGGGATGTCCTGTATGTGCCCAAGCTGTGGTGGCATTCGGTCGAGGCGACCGCGCCGTTCAACCTGCTGGTCAATTACTGGTGGGACGCTTTCGCAAGCGGACCGGATGCGCCTTTTACGACGATGCTGCTCGCGATGATCGCAATCGCCGAGCGCCCCGACGCCGAACGCGCGGCGTGGCGGGCGTTCTTCGACCATTATGTGTTCCGCCCCGAAGGGCATCCGCTCGCGCATCTGCCCGAGGCGCAGCACGGCATCCTCGGACCGTTGCGGGCCGGGAATTACGGGCGGATCCGCGCGGCGGTGATGAAGCTCCTGCGCGGCGGCTGACGCTAGCCCGCCATCGCGCTTTGCGTATCCTCGAGCGCGAGTCCGACCAGGCGGCGCATCGCGGCGCTGGCACCGGTCGCATCGGCAGCCGCGATCGCTTCATAGACCAGCACGTGATCGGGAATCGGGTTGCGTGGCAGTGCGCGCAGGCGTTGCTTGAACTGCGTCGTCCAGCTCACCGCCGCGCCGATCGATGCGCTCAGCACGATCAGCGCGTCGTTGCGTGTCGCGCGCAGGATCGCGTCGTGGAACTGGCGGTCTGCGGTGCGGCCCGGCTCGGTCGCGAGCGAATGGCGACGCATCGCGGCGAGCGCTTCCTTCATCTGCTTGAGATCGCCGCGATCCCGCGAGACCGCGGCGATTCCGGCGGCGGCGGGCTCGATGATCAGTCGCAATTCAAACAGGCTGCGCACGAGTTGCGGATCAGGCTCGCCGGCAAAGGCCCAGGCGAGCACGTCGGGATCGAGCAGGTTCCAGCGGTCGCGCGGGAGCACGCGGGTGCCGGTCTTCGGGCGGCTTTCGACCAGGCCCTTGGCGGTCAGCACCTGAATCCCCTCGCGGTACGCACTGCGCGAGACGTCGAGCGATTCCGCGAACACGACTTCGCTCGACAACGTCTCGCCCGGCGCGAACTCGCCCGACAGGATCGCCACGCCAAGCTTGTGCGCGATCGCGCCCCGCAGCCGTCGGCCCTTGCCGCGCGGGGTACGGATCGGTGCCACGGGATCGGCGGGTGCGTCAGCGACAGGCGCCGCGGCGGGGGGCTTGTCCATCTTCACGACCGACAACGTAGCAGTCCCGCGCCGCAACGGAAACGGGAACTCGCATTCCCTGGAGCCCGCAGCGGAACACACTGTCCGATCGAACGAAAAGGCGGCGGGGGCTCGTTTGCCTGCACCGTTCCGGGCTGCCGCATTCATACACGCTGATCCAGATCAGGGTGTGACCTCAAAAGCTTGCACACGTTGTATTTCTATCCCTATCGCATGTTCAACCATGCCGGACCGAAAGGCGACGATGAGCAAGACAGTCATGCTGATCGAAGACAACATGTTGCATCGCAAGCTGTTCGCAGCGTGGCTTGAAACCGGTGGGCATCGTCCTGTTCTGATCACCGACGAACGTTTCGCTTACGTCGAAGCGGTCGCGCAACAACCTGACGTCATCATTACCGACATCCGCCTGCCTTACGTCGACGGTCGCGAGATCATTCGTCAGCTGAAAGCCAGTCCGCTGACGAAGCATATTCCCGTTCTGGCGATGACTGTCCTCAGCGGCCGGCAGGACGAGCAGTCGTGTCGCGCCGCGGGGGCGGATGTCTTTTGTACCAAGACGATCAGGATGGCGGCGTTCATCCAGCAGGTCGATGCGATCGTATGTTGATGGGGCTGCGGCAGTAAGGCGAGGAGAGCGTTGCGTGAGGAACGAGGGTGACGTCTGGCCGGACCCGGCACTCGAACGAAACCGCCAGGCTGCGGTCGACGGCGTTCGGCGTACCACCAGCGAGCGCGAGGGCGAATTACAACGAATTGTCGAGCGTGCCGCGGCGGTTGCGGGGACGCCGATGGCAAGCGTTTCGCTGATCGATCGCGAGCGCCAGTGGCTGGCGGCGCGGCTCGGGGTCGCGTTCAAGGAGACACCGCGGTCGGCATCGATCTGCAGCCGGGTCATCCTGCGTCCGGGCGAACCGCTGGTCATCCTCGATGCGCAGCGCGATGAACGATATGCCGCGATCCCGTCGGTCGTCGACGCACCCTATGTCCGCTTCTACACCGGAATTCCGCTAGTAAATCGCGCGGGTTACGCGCTGGGCGCGCTATGTGTCGTCGACACGGTCCCGCGCCACGAGCCCCCGGACCTGATGACGCTCGCGCGACTGGCGCGGGAGGCCGAACGGATCATCACGGGGCATTGAGAAAGAGCGGGGTCCTGGCAGGACTTTGCCAGAACTGCTGATTTGGTGTCTATGAACAACAAAAATTCCGCACTATTCCGGGAATGTCACGAGATATCCACATTGCGGCGGTAGAACCGGGCATCTGCACTCCCGCTTTCCTCCGCCGAGTATGCCCGCAATGTTGATCGACCGGCGCAGCTTCCTTAATGGCGCCTCCAGCCTTGCCGGGGTGGCCAGCATCCCCGCCACACGCGAGCTGCGGGCGCCGCAGGGGTCGATCGCGGACGTCGAGCATGTCGTGATCCTGATGCAGGAGAACCGCTCTTTCGACCATTATTTCGGGACCTTGCGCGGGGTGCGCGGGTTCGGCGATCCGCGTCCGGTGACGCTGCCGAGCGGCAGGCCGGTGTGGGCGCAGCGCCGCGCGGACCGCGATGGCGGGCAGATCGCCTGGCCGTTCCGACTCGACTATACCGCTACAAACGCACGCTGTTTTACCGGGCTCGACCATAGCTGGAAGGACAGCCAGAACCGCTGGCGCAACTGGGACGTGTGGGCGGAGCAGAAGGGCGCGCTGACGATGGCGCATCTTACGCGGGCGGATATCCCGTATTATCATGCGCTTGCCGATGCGTTCACGATCTGTGACGGCTATCATTGCTCGCTGCAGGGGCCGACCGGGCCAAACCGCCTCTACCACTTTACCGGAACCAACGGGCTAAGTGTTGGGCAGGAGGGCGTTTATTGCGTCACCAATGGCGGCGCAGACGACAATCCGTGCGCCGACATGGCGCGCGACGACCCCAAGTTCACCGGGCTCCCGTGGCGTACCTATGCCGGGCGGCTGGAAGAGGCGGGAGTGTCGTGGCGGGTGTATCAGGAATATGCCAATTACTCGGATAACCCTTTGGGATATTTCACGGAATTCCGCAACCTCGACCGCACCTCGTCGCGCTATCGAAGGGGCCGTGCGATGGTCGACTGGATCGACGGAAAACCGCCGGCCAACCCCGAAAAGACGCGCGCCGAGCATCTGATCGCCGCGTTTGTCGCGGATGTCGCGGCGGATCGGCTGCCGGCGGTGTCGTGGATCGTCCCGATGATGGAAATGAGCGAGCACCCCGACGCGCCGGTGCCGTATGGCGAAGTGCTCGTCAGCCGCATCGTCGCCGCGCTCGCCGCCAATCCGGTGGTGTGGGCGAAGACCGTTTTCATCGTCAATTACGACGAGAATGACGGCTTTTTCGACCATATTCCTGCAGCTATGCCGGCAATTAACGACAGTTACGGTGCAACTAACGTCGATGTGCGCAGCGAAACCTACCAGGGCGAGCCGGTCGGGCTCGGTCCGCGCGTTCCAATGACGGTGATCTCGCCGTGGACGCGTGGGGGGTGGGTCAACTCGCAATTGTTCGACCATACATCGGTACTCCGCTTCCTCGAAAAAAGGTTCGGCGTGGTCGAATTGAATATTTCTCCGTGGCGGCGTTCGGTGTGCGGCGACCTGACCTCGATCTTCGATTTCGGCGTGACCCCCGCCGCGCGCGCGGATGTCAGCTGGGCGGCGACACTGCCGTCGGTTGCCGATTATGTCCGCGAGACGCAGGAGCTGTGCCGCACCGCGCCGCCGCCCAGGATCGCGACGTCGACCAGCGTACCGCAGCAGGAGCCCGGCACCCGCCCGGCACGCGCGCTGCCGTATCGCTTCACGGTCGAGCCGCGCTGGAGCAAGACCGGGCTGACGCTGCGGTTCGTCAACAGCGGCGCGGATGGCGTGGTGTTCGGGGTGCAGGACGAACTGCGCTATCCGGGGTGGCGCTATTTCACCGTCGCGGCGAGATCGACGCTCGAGGAGACCTGGCCGGTCTCGGCGGACGACGGCTTTGCGCTGGTGGTGCGCGGGGCGAACGGGTTCTTTCGCGACTATCGCGGGGGATCCAGCGCGGGGCGGATCGAGACCGCGCTCGTCCCGGCGGCGAAGGGCGTGCCCGCACGGCTGACCGTCCACAACCGATCGCATATCGCGCAGGCGATCACGTGCCGGTGCGCGCATGGCGGGACCGTCCAGCATCTGACGATCGCGCCGAACGGCACGGGTGCGCTCCCGCTTCCGGTCGCACCCGAGCATCGCTGGTACGATCTACTCGTCACCGCTGACCACGGCGCGCGGCAGCGGCTCGCGGGGCATGTCGAGACCGGCGCGCCCGATATCAGTGAACCCGCACCCCGCTTCCCGCATCCCGCCTGATCGCAGCATCACGCCACTGTCATAATCCTGGTGCTTGGAGGGCGGAGCGCGCCACGATGGCGACTGGAGGAGCAGCATGGCGCGGGGTGGTTCGCTCGACACGGGACATCCGATCCGCGATCGCCGCTTCCTCGCGCTTGCGATGCTCGAGTTCTGGGAACGCTTCGCGATGGCGGGGATCAAGTCGCTGCTCGTCCTCATCCTCGCGGACCAGATCTTCGCGCACGATCTGGCCCCCGCGCTTGGCGCCCCCACGGTGCGCAACGCGTTCGAGCGGTGGTTCGGGCCGCTGTCGAGCGTCGGGCTCGCATCGCAGGTCTATGGCTATGCGGGGGCGCTGCTCTATCTCGCGGTGCCGCTCGGGGGGCTGATCGGTGATCTGTTCGCGCGCCGTCGGCGGGTCATCTATGGCGCTGCCGGAGCGATGCTCGCGGGGTTGGTGCTGATGATCGGGGTCGCGACCTTCCTGCCCGGGCTGGCGCTGTTCATGCTCGCTACGGGGACGCTCAAGGGCAATCTGTCCGCACAGGTCGGGCAGCTGTTCCACGACGAGGGCGAGCGGCAACGCGGCTATGCGGTGTATCTCGGTTTCCTCAACGCAGGCGTGATCTGCGGGCCATTGGTGTGCGGCGGGGTCGCGGCGGTGTTCGGCTGGTCTTGTGCGATCGGCGCGGCGGCGCTGGCGATTTCGATCGGCACGCTCGGCTATGCCGCGAGCGCCGGGCGGAGCGCGGACGTCGTTGCGCCGGATCGCGCGCCGTCGATCCGCAGCGGGGAGGGCAGCGGGCTTCGCGGGATCGCGATCCTCGTTTCGGCAATCCTCAGCGTCTATTTCTGCTGGGCGGCGTATGAGCAGCTCGGCGACATCTTCCTGATCTGGGCGCGCGCGCGGATCGAGCTGCGCGTCGCGGGGTGGACGATGCCGGTCGCGTGGTTCGTCTCGCTCGACGGGCTGTTCACGCTGCTGCTGATCGTCGCGGTGCAGGCGGCGCTGGGGCGGGCGGCGCGACGCGGCAACGCCCCGGCGGCGCAGGAGATGATCCTCGCGGGCGGGCTCGCCTGTGCGGCGGGTTACGGCGTGCTTGCGCTGGCGAGCCGCTATGCGGGGCCCGAGCTGCTGTCGATCGGCTGGGGGCTGCTGTATCTGCTGCTGATCGATCTCGCGGTCGTGCTGGTCTGGCCGAGCGGGCTCAGCCTGATCGCTGCCAATGCGCCGCCGCGTTTCGTCGGCTTCTGGATGGGGGTGTTCTATCTCCACGGCTTTTTCGCGAGCCTGTGGGTCGGGATCAGCGGAAGCACCTACGGGCGGATCAGCGATTCGGGCTTCTGGCTGCTCCAGGCCGGAATGGCGGGGGTGAGCGTCGCGCTCGCGCTCGTCGCGATCCTGCTGCGCCGACGACGTGGCGCGCCGCTTCAGGCGATCACCACCTCGGCGTGAGCGAAGGCGCGCGCGAAGGGTTCCTCGAGCGGTTTTTCGGTGACGAGGATATCGACGTCGGCGCATTGCGCGGTCTGCAGCAAGGCGTAGCGCCCGAACTTGGACGAATCGACCCCGAGCATCACCTGCTTGGCGGTGGCATAGGCGATCCGGCTCATTTCCGCCTCGCCCGGGTGGAAGTCCATCAACCCGCGATCGAGGCTGATCCCGCCGACCGACAGGATCGCGAGATGCGGGGTGAAGCCGCGCACGAACGCCTGCGCCTGATGATCCGAAAAGGCGCGATAGTCATAATCCATCTGCCCGCCCGCAAGGAACAGCCGGTTGCCGTTGATCGCGCCGAGATCGCCCGCGACCTGGAGGGAATTGGTGATGATCGTCAGCCCGCGCCGCTCGACGAGTTGCCGCGCGATGAAACAGCTCGTCGTGCCCGAATCGATGAACACGATCGCGCCATCGGTGACGAGCTCCGCCGCGGCGCGCGCGATCCGCAGTTTGGCGTCGGCGTTCTCCTCCATCCGCTGGTTGAGCGGCCCCTCGAACGTGAGCGCGGCAAGCCGCGCGCCGCCATGTTCGCGGATGACGACGCCCTGCTCCTCGAGCGTGCGCAATTCGCGCCGGATCGTCTCGTCCGACACATCGAGCTCGGCGGCGAGGCCGAGCACCGACAATGTCCGGCCGCTGCGCAGCCGCGACACGATCTCGCGCTGGCGTACTGAACGCTTTTGGATGGTGCCCTCCCCCTGGTGAACCCTGTAAACACATGTGTCAGTGCGGCGCAGCATTCTGTCAACAACACTGTCCTGCACGAAACGGGGGCGGCGTGCGCCACCCCCGTCGTTTGCCGTCAGAACCCGAGGCGGAACTGCAACCGGGCGTAGCGCGGCGATTGATAGGCGACCGGCTTGCGATAGTTGGAATTGGGTGAATCATCGCTCAACTGCCCGAATTCGTTGAACGAAGTGACCGCCTTGCTGTTCAGCACGTTGAACACGTCGAGCCGGATCGAGGCATCGAACTGTTTGGGCAGCGGGAGATGGACGACCGCGCTGACGTCGACTTGCGCGCGCCAGTCGCCGTTGAACGCGCTGCCGCGCGGGACCAGCGTGTCGTTACAATAATAGCTGTAGCCGTGATAGCTGTTGGCATAGGCGTCGACGCTTGCGGGGACCGTGCCGATGCAGCTGTAATTCTGCGGCGACTGGACCAGCAGGTTGCTACCGAGATCGAGGAACTCGAACGGGCGGTAGCTGCCATAGGCCTTGAACGTGTGCCGCCGGTCGCTCGGCAGATTGCCGTACGATCCGTTGACGAAGCCGGGCGAGTCGAAGTCCGAGGTGCGGTTGAGCGAGAGCTGGCCGTTCTCGGAGCGGACGCCCCCCTCGTAATTCCCCTTGTTGATCGCCCAGGTGTAATTGGCCGACAGGCTCCACACGCTGTCGAAGCTGCGGTCGAAGGTCAACGTCACCGCGTTATAGTTGCGGCTCGGGTTGGGGTAGAGCAGGTCGCCCGCCTTGAGCGTGGCGACCGGGGTGGTGCCGTCGGGGAGCGCGTTGATCTGGACGGTGACGTCCTTGCCCGGATTGGCGATGACGAAATGCCGCCCGCCGGGATACGCCTTGAGGCACGCCGCCGCGGTGAAGCCCTTCGCCGCGCAATAGACGCGCTCGCCCGCATCGACCGAGACGTCGTCGATCACGTTGGTCAGCTCGCGGTGCGTGAAATAGGCACCGACGCGGATATGATCGCTGACCTGCTGGCTCCCGCCGAAGATGAACTCCTGGTCCGACTGTGCCGAGAGGTTGTCCGCGATCGCGCCTGCCGGATCGGATGGCGTGCCGTTGGCGGATACTTCGCAATTGGCGGTCTTGGTGTCGGGGCAGGCCATGAAGTTGGTGCCGCCGAGGATCGCCGCGCCCGTCGCGGGAACGCTGCCGGTGCCGCTCAGCCCGTTGAGGAGGTTGTAGCGTGTGTAGGTGACGAGCTGGCCCGCGACGTTGAGGTTGATGTCGCCCGCGAGCGGCAGGTAATATTTGCCGTAATAGCCGTAGACCTTGGTCTTGCCGTCCCCGAACACGTCATAGGATGCGCCGAGCCGCGGGGCCCATTGGTCGCCGGACTTGTAGAAGGATTCGCCGTTGACGCCCTGGTTGCTGAACCGGTCGTCACGGACGCCGAGCTGGAGCTTGAGTCGATCGCTGAGCAGCGACCATTCGTCCTGCAGGTAGAGCGCCTGGTTGCGGACCGTGCCGATGCCGTTCTGCGAATAGACGCGGGTCGTGTAATAATCGGTGCCGACCGGGATGCCGAGCCGCGCCGCCGACGCCGCATTGGCGCGGAAGATCTTGTAGAAGCCGCCGCCGATCGTCTCATAGGTCTGCGTCTGGGTGTCTTCCTCGTGATCGTAGCCGACCCGGATATGATGCGACCCGAGCAACTGGACCTGGACGTCCGCGTCGAAGCGATAGAATTCGCGCTTGTTGTCGGTGCGGCTGTACGCGTCGGTGACCTTGTTGAGGCCGATGTCGATCCCGGCGTCGTTGGTGCGATAATCGAGCACGCGCGGGTTGGAGATGTCGAGCGGGATGTTGCCCGAGCGGAGCTTGTTGACGCCGTACGCGCCCGAGACGGTCAGCCATTTGGTCAACGTGCCGGTGTAGCGCCCGACGTAGTTGACCCCGCCCGCGCGTGCATCGGTGCCGCCGGTCTGCGCGCCGTACGTATTGGTGGTGCGGTTGTAGTCATAGCTGCGGGTGTGCGTGTCGTTGGTCGTGTCGAAATAGGTGAATTCAAAGTGATGCGCGCCGGTGATGTAGCCGTCGAGCTTGCCGCCCCAGAACGGGCTGGTGTTGGTGACGCCGGTGGCATTGTCCTGGTTGGACGCGGGCGTCTTCGAGCGGATGTCGCGGAGGTTGTAGAGGCCGTAGAAGAACAGGTGATCCTTGAAGATCGGGCCGCTTGCCTGGAACACCAGTTCCTGCCGGCTTGCGGTCGCGTGGCGATAGTCGGTATTGTAGGTCGCAGGCGATGAATCGCGCAGGTCGCCCGGCTCCCATGTGCCGGTGACGCTCGCGTGATAGGTGTTCGAGCCCGACTTGGTGGTGGCGACGACATAGCCGCCGGTCGCGCGGCCGAATTCGGCGGGGGCGCCGCCGGTCTTGACCTCGACGGTCTGGTAGAAATCGAACGGGACTTCGGTCGGTTGCTGGCCGGAGACGAAATCGGTGACGTTGAGGCCGTTGATGTAGAATGCGTTCTCGGTGAAGGACGCGCCCGAGATCGACACCTGATTGGCAAAGCCGCCGTTCGCGCCGGATGCGCCCTGAACGGTGCCGGGGGTGAGCAGCATCACGTCGCGGAGCGTGCGGCCGACGGGGACGCGGGTCTGGAGCGAGGCGATGTCGATCACCGCGCCGGTCGTCGTGTCCTGGAAATCGGCGACGCGCTGGCGGCGGCCGGTGACGACGATATCGGTCGCGGTGTCAGCAGTTGCCGCTGGGGCGAGCTTGAAGCTGTTCGCGCCGCCGGTGCCGCGGGTCAGCGCGACCGCTTTCTCGGTATAGGGCGCGAAGCCGGGGGCGGTGACGGTGAAGTCGTAATTGCCCGGCGCGAGCTGCGCGATCGTATAAGCGCCCGATTCGTTGGTCGTGGCGGAGCGGCTGATCCCGCGATCCGATGCGGTGATGCTGACCTCGGCGTTGGCGATCGGCGCGCCGGCGTCCGTGGTCACGCGGCCCGAGGCGGCGATGTTGGTGTAATCCTGCGCCTGCACCGGCGCGGCGGACAGAATGGCGACCGGGATCGCCGTCCCGAGCAAGAGCAGCGCGCGCACGACGACGGCACGCGAGAAACGCGTTGAGCAAGTCACTGATGATTCCCCCTGTGATCGATAGAGTCGGCGCCGACTGGCCCCCGCTCCCCGCGGTTCCTCTACGCAGGCCCTGTGGATTTTTTGTGACTATTTGAGAGAAATTCCACAAACCCATTCGATGGGGGAAAATCTCCTCCGCACGGCAGGGTGATGGCCTCCGGACATCGCACCGGGTCACACTATAGAATAGTAATACGTCGGTTTGACTGTTCCCGGTGCGGGAGGGCGCTGGCGTTATTCATCATCCAATCGTATATCGGCGCAACCGGGGGGTTCAGATATTCATGCCGTTTTCGACGTCGCTAACAATTGCGGTTGTCATTGCCAGTACGGGTCGCCCCCGGGAGCTTGCGCAGTGGAGGAAGCAACTGCTTGATCAGACACGTCAGCCGGATGCCGTCTATATCGTCGTTGCGAGCGACGACGATCTTCCGCCGCAGCATGAGCTGCCCGACGATGCGTGCGTCGTGATGAGCCCGCGGGGATTGACCACGCAGCGGAACCACGGGATCGAACAGACGATCGACACTTTCGA
>Ga0160428_1001838_pt1 | contig 14510 bp, 15 predicted proteins | sample SolpanmetagenomM_FD_108198 | JGI IMG/M metagenome (GOLD analysis project Ga0160428, IMG submission 108198) | Solar panel surface microbial communities from Lawrence Berkeley National Laboratory, California, USA - M | ecosystem: Engineered > Built environment > Solar panel > Unclassified ... | reverse complement strand
TCCAGATTCAGTTAAAGAACGACTAGTCGGTTCTGTTCACAACGCTATAAACGTTAAGGATTTTCCCTATGTTGCATCAAAGGGTAACTATTTCACGACGCTAGCACGATTTGCTCCATACAAAGGCCATCATATAGCTGTACGTGCTGCAGCAAAATCAAAAGCTCGACTTCGAATGATGGGTATTGTTGCCGGTGATATCGAGTCAAGTCGCAAATTATTACTGGAGCTATCAAATCCACTTAGCAAGTACCGTAATGATCAACAGTTTCGTTATTATAGCGACAAAATTTTGCCGTATGTTTTGCGATACCCAAAAATAACATATTCGGGTAATTTGAGTGGAACTCGTAAATACCATACATTATCAAACGCTAAAGCCTTGCTATTTCCTATTACTTGGGACGAGCCATTTGGTATGGCGGTAATTGAAGCCTTAGCATGTGGAACACCTGTTATTGCAATGCGTAAGGGTGCGATGCCAGAAATTATCGAGCATGGCGTAAATGGTTTTCTTGCTGACAATGAAGATGATTTCCGCGAATATATGGCACGAATTAGTGAGATTGATCCAGCTATATGCCGACAATCAGCAATCGATCATTTCTCGTCAGAGCAAACTGCAAAGCAGTATCTCAAACTCTATCACAAAGTTATCAGTAAAAAATAATGTTATAGGGCTATCTCGTCAGGCAAAAAACCATTTTTTGGTTTGAACCCCGCTTTCCATTTGTAGTCTTTACCATAGTTCAAATCTTTCATGAGTTTAGTCGGAGCGTTGCGTAGATGGAGGGGCACCTGAGCGTCAGGATACTGGGTTGCCAGCTGCTGTGCTTCATGCATCAGATCGGTGATTTCGCGAGACTTTTGGCTACGAGCAAGTGCCGTAGCACAGTGATAAAGATTGTACATAGCTTCGGGTAAGCCAACTCGTTCGACCGCTTGAAACGTTGCCACGGCAATACTCAGAGCGCCGTTTCCAGCGAGCCCGATGTCTTCGGAGGCAAAGACAACCATGCGACGAGCGATAAATTTTGGATCTTCGCCTGCATCGAGCATTCGAGACATATAATACAGCGCGGCGCGTTCGTCGCTGCCACGCATGCTTTTGATGAATGCACTGACGATATTGTAGTGCATGTCTCCCTTTTTATCGTAGCCAGGAACTTTTTTCTGTGCAGCGGCCTTGACGACTTCAGGAGTAACTTTTTCATCAAAACTCAGTGCGAGCTCTAGATTGCCAAGTGCAACGCGAGCATCACCACCCGATAACTCAGCCAAATAATCTAGTGATTTGTTCGTTACGTTCTTCGTCTTTTCGAGCAGCTTTAGCGTGCGCTGTAAAATAGCAATTATTTCTTTTTTTGTTAACGGTTCTAAAACAAGCACACGCATACGAGAGAGCAGCGGCGTGATGACTTCAAAGCTTGGATTTTCGGTCGTGGCTCCTATCAGTGTAATGAGGCCAGATTCTACATGTGGCAAAAACGCATCTTGCTGGGCTTTATTAAATCGGTGAATTTCATCAACAAACAATATTGTGCGTAGTTGCAAATTCCAGTTTTGACGAGCATGTTCAATGACTCGTTCGACGTCTTTTTTACCACTTGTAACGGCCGATAATTCTATAAATTCCGCTGCAACTTCACGAGCGATGATCCGCGCGAGTGTGGTTTTACCAGTGCCAGGCGGCCCCCAAAGAATGAGACTAACAGGTTCCTTTTTTTTGACAATTCGTCTAAGAATTTCGGACTCACCTAATAAGTGTGATTGCCCAATCACTTCATCCAATGTCTGTGGCCTCATTTGTTCCGCAAGCGGCACTCGTGTCATAGGTATAGTATAATCGCTTGTAATGAGTCGACCAACTATCATGATGCTTTTTGGGGGACAATCGTCTGAGCACGATGTATCTATTCTCAGCGCACAGAACATCGCATCAGCACTGGGCGACATGGATTGTACCGTCTATTACGTTTTTATTGACCACAGCGGGTCATGGAAATTAGTACAAAGTGTCGATGAGCGAAACGATGGTGAGACAGTCATGCTAGATTTTTCTATGAAAACATTCAGTACGCCTTCGAAAAATGCTATTCGGCCGGATGTCATGTTCCCTGTTTTACATGGCAAGCACGGCGAAGACGGTTCGATACAAGGGCTTGCCGCCATGATTGACATACCATGTGTTGGTCCATCTATTTTAAGTGCAGCCGTTACTATGAATAAAGATATGACGAAACGTCTTGCACGAGAAGCGGGTGTGCCGGTCGTCGATTGGAGTATTTGGCATACAAACGATGAGGCGCCTAGCTACGAAACGCTACAGTCGCAGTACGGCAGTTCATTATTCGTAAAACCAAATGCTGCAGGCTCGTCCGTTGGCGCAAGTAAAGTTACTACGAGTGAAGAATTAGCCGCTGCACTTAATATCGCTTCTCAGCATGACACGATGGTGATTATTGAACCGGCACTCGACGTCCGTGAAATCGAAATAGCCGTTCGGGGCAATGAAGTTATCGATATAACTATGGCGGGTGAAATTATTCCAGGGGAAACCTTTTATTCGTATGAAGATAAATATTCTCAAAACAGTTCATCAACAGTGCGTATCCCAGCTGATCTCGACGAACAAACCGTTAGAGTCCTTGAAAAGTATGCGCACACTTCGTATAGAGCAACTGGTGGTCACGGTATGGCAAGGATAGATTTTTTTATCGACAAAAATAATCACCAGATGTATCTCAACGAAATAAATAGTATTCCAGGCTTTACCGATGCGAGCATGTATCCGAAACTGTGGTTACAAAATAATCTTAGTTATAAAGAGCTAATCGATTCACTTATCTCGCTCGCTCGTTAATGATATACTGCGGTGTATAGCAATAGGGGAGATTAAAAATGGACGCATTACTCGTAACAGTCATTGTCATCATCATTATCATTGTACTTAGCGGTATAAAAATTATAAATCAATATGAGCGTGGTGTCGTACTGACGCTAGGTAAGTACACCGGGACGCGTGAACCTGGGCTGCGTATTGTCATTCCCATTGTTCAGAAAATTATGAAAGTCGATGTCCGTTCGACACCAATAGACGTTCCTAAGCAAGAGATCATCACCAAAGATAACGTTACCGTAGGTGTTGATGCGGTCGTCTACTTACGAGTGATTGATGCCGCCAAAGCAGTGCTTGAAACCACAAACTATGTGTACGCTACCAGCCAGTTTGCACAAGCAGCCCTTCGTGATGTTACGGGTAATGCTGATATGGACGAGCTACTATCAAAACGCGAAGAAATCAGCCTCAAGATTAAAGAAATTGTCGATAGCGAAACTGATAAATGGGGAATTGATGTCGAAAACGTTAAAATCCAAAATATTGAGCTCCCTCAAGATATGAAGCGAGCAATGGCCAAGCAGGCCGAAGCAGAGCGCGAACGTCGTGCAGTCATTATTACCGCTGAAGGTGAAAAATCGGCTGCCCAGTCAGTTGCCGATGCAGCTGCCATGCTTTCGAAAGTTCCAGGTGGTATAAACATTCGCACCCTTCAGACCTTAGAAAAAATTGCTGTTGAACCAAGTCAAAAAACACTTGTTGTCTTACCGTCTGAACTGACAAACCTCAGCAATATATTTGGAAAGTAGCTTGAGATTTCGCCTCTGTTAGGATACACTATATCAAGTGTGGCTCTTTAGCTCAGCTGGTAGAGCAGAGGCCTGAAGAGCCTTGTGTCACTGGTTCAAGTCCAGTAGGAGCCACCAAATAAATAACTCTAATCGTTACGGTTAGAGTTATTTATTTCTGAAGACATACTTTAGTCTAAGTCTGGCTATAAACTATCTTATTAGTAATTGTTGCTTGCAATCGTAGACCACGCATCATCTGATCCGGAGTCAGTCCATTGCCATGATCTTCCGTCAGGGCCGAAGTTGCAGTACCAAGCAAGCCATCCCTTAAATCCTAGTGATGCTAGATATGTGGCATCGGAAGTCATCGTTTGTGCGCGTTTTGCTGGCGTCCCCGCTATTTCATTTAATCCAACAACTCCTCGACCGTACTCAGTCATGTACAAATCTTTACCGCGGTTTTTGACATAGTTATACCATGTCTGGAATTCAGCAATCTGTTGCAGAGGTAGTATTGCTCCAGGACCGGTTGCACTTGTACCGTCTCGATATGAGTCAAACCCATAAAAGTCGACTTTATTTGCTGGTGGTAGATAGCTACCATCGTAGCCATTTTTGCCACTCTTGTACTGAAAGCCGCCTGCGATCATACCAAACTGGATACTTGGACGTATTGACTTGGCTTTATCATATTCGGCAGTATATGCCGTGACAAATGCTGCTCCACTAGGCCAGTCAGTAGGACCTTCTGGTTCATGATAAAAAATTAATTTAGTTCCGGCAGGCAATGAATTAATATAAGACGTGAAGTTTGCAGTCGAGCCAGAATTTTTATACGATATGAACTCTGTAACCCCTGGTGCACTGACGCTTGTCCATGTTGATGGGAGTGTCGCTTCAAATCCTCGTGTCATCTTAAGTGGGCCAATGGTATTATTCATATCACTGAAATCTTGCCGCAGGCCAGCATCAGACCGAGATGCAGCTGATTTAGCGCGGCCACCGATTAACATCTTTGTACCTGTAGTACTGCTTTGAGTTGTGGCGGTAGCTGTATTCGAATGGGCCGATTCGTTACCGGCTGCATCAATTGCTGTCACAAAATAGTTATATGCAGTTGCTGCCGTCAGGCCGTTGCTCGTGTAGGTCGTGGTAGAAGGAGTGGCTATGATGACGCCATTTTTGTACACATTGTAGCCCGTCACTGCCACGTTATCTGTAGATGCTGTCCATGACAAACTAATAGTACTAACACCTGTTGCTGTTGCTGTCAGTGTAGACGGCGTTGAAGGAACGGTAGCGTCGGATGGGGCTGAAGTCGTCGGAGTTTGGTGATTTGATTCACCTGACACGTTACCGGCTGCATCATATGCTTTGACGAAGTACTCGTATGTAGTAGAACCAGTTAGACCAGTATCCGTAAAAGTAGTGCCGGTAGGATATGCCACTTTTCGGTTGTTGCGATAGACACTATAGTTCACAACCCCGGTATCGTCAGTTGCGGCGCTCCAAGAGAGCGATACAGTACTTGCAGTAATACCTGTGACCGTGAGGTTTGTCGGACTAGTAGGTGACGTTGTGTCTACAGTGTTAAGCGTTGTAGCAGTTGCTGTATTAGATTGAAGTGATACGTTGCCTGCTGCATCATACGCTTTAATATAATAGAAATAAGAGGTCGATGGGTTGAGACCAGTATCAATAAAATTCGGGTCAGTTGGATATGCAATTTTAAAGTTGTTGCGATAGACACTATAGTTAACCACTCCAATATTATCGCTGGAGGCATCCCATGACAGTGCTATTGTTGTATCTTCAGTAGCGGTCGCAATCAGGTTTGTTGGTGCGGACGGCGGTGTCGAGTCGGCGTTATCACCGAACGCGCTTGCACTCATTAAACGTCGACTTGAGATACTCATTACACTTAGTATACATGCATTAAGAAATTGCTTGTGTATACAAATTAAAGTATGAGTTGCGCGAGTGTTTGTGCGTCGGTGATCGTATTCTTCTCTGGAGTATTCCCATAGCCGTAGCTAATGATAACCCAGCGTTTACCACTAAGAATATTCAACTGGCCTACCGATCGATTAAAATAGGCGCTATCCCCAAGATTCTTGATAATCTCGATGCCACTCTTGGGCCTACCGGCGGTGAATTCAGCTTTGTTTTGCTCGACTCCTTTGTCATTAACACCGGAACGCACCGTAACGGCAGCAACGATCATACTGGCCGTATTTGGGTTGCCGTCTGTATAACCACATTGACTCACGGCGGTGTTCTTTGACTGAATCGGAGTAGTCGAATTGCCAAGAATCGCGTTAGGTCCTAAAAGCATTTTTGCTTCGTTCATTGAAAATAATTCACAGGCGGCTACGGGTTTATAAATTACTTTAGGTATATTGCTGCTAATCAACCATAAAAGTCCTGCTATAAGCAATAACATACCTAGTATGACGGCAGCTGAAAGTGAGACGTTCTTTTTATGAAGCAATATATAATTTTTTGTGACTCTATATTTTTCAGTAGTAGTATCCATATTTATTCACATTGTATCAGTATTTAAATAACTCTGATACAGCATCAGTTGAAATATATAAGATTACATGCTATAATATTATTAATGAGTTTCAGGTCATCAGATGAACTGCTTTTAGATAGTGCTAAAGTCACTGAAGCATCTGAGGCAATCAATTTAATTCGAGCGACCCATGCTGATTTACGGATCATTACTATCGATGAACTGCTTTCAATAGTATCTGAGGAACACCGTAAACCACTTTTGGCAGTATTTGATTTAGATCCATTAGTATATGATGTCAGACATACGCGGATAGATATAAAAGAATTTGATCCTGGATCTTTAGTAGCTGTTGACTCTCAAATTTATGTTCATAATGGTACTGAAAGGCAGCTTGGTAAACAGTACATAACACCACATTTCAAGGATATATTCTCTGATTTGACTGAGCGAATGAGAGCAGATATCGGTCGTGTTGTTTTAATCCAGTCAGGATTTCGATCACCAGCATACCAAGCAATAACATTCCTTCAGCATTTAGCGCGAACAGGGAGTATTGATCAAACAATGCGACGCGTAGCACCGCCGAACCACAGTCAACACAATAATCACACAAGGTTAGCAGTGGATTTAATGCGTACTGATATCGGTCATGCGGATATAGACTTCGATCGTTCGGTGGAATATCATTGGCTGCTTGCAAATGCAGCAATGTTGGGCATTAGTTTGTCATTTCCGAAAGATAATGGAAGTAATGTTGATTTTGAGCCATGGCATTGGCAACAGCTTTAGCTTAAAGGGTATATTAACGAGTGGTGTTTCTCTTTACAAAAAATTTTCGAATTGAAGTCACATCTTCTTTAGCGAGTCCACTATCTTTTGCGTGTGTGTAATCCTCTCGGGCATCATTGAGCAAATTAAATTCAAGGTTGTACTTCGAAAGCATGGCCTGAGCATAGCGCATGTCTTTTTCGATCCATTGCATTGCAAAATTAACGTGGCCTGGTTCCCAGTTTTTACTGTCAAAAACGAGTTTTGTTGCTGGGCTCGTTGGTCCCATCGTGCCGTCAACAAACGCATGCGCGAGCGTTTCTGGATCAATACCTACCTGTTTTGCGATATGAAGCGCCTGCGCAGCTGCGTCCATGTGGATGCCCATCATTGCATTGAGTATCAGTTTGAAACGCATACCTGTACCGGCTGGACCAAAGTGATAAATTTTTTCTGCGATAGTCTCGAGTTCCGGTCGTATAGCATCAATACAGTCTTTGTCTCCGCCGATGAGCAATCGCAAAGTGCCATTTTCAGCTCCAGCTCGACTACCAGTCAGTGGCATATCGAGAAACTTAAACTTTTTCTTCTGGCAAAGCGCTATGAGTTCATCCGTCCATTCAATTGACAGCGATGATGAGGCGATCAATATTTTTTCTGTCGAAGCACCTGCTAGGATACCATTCGTACCAAGCCATACTCGTTGTGAGGCTGCATCGTCAGAGACACATTCGATGATGATGCCGGATTGCTCGGTAACAGCTTTTGGCGTGTCCAATACGTTGGCACCATTATTTTTTAGATGATCCAGTCGCTCAGGGCTCCTGTTCCACATCAATACTTCATAGCCAGCTTTTAGATAGTTTTCCGCCATGCCAGCGGCCATTATTCCTGCGCCAATAATTCCAATCTTTTTCATATTTTTAGTATATCAGTCGCATTTGAGAGTTAGCTGATGAGATACGATACACTAAAGAGTATGTTCACTCATACAAACGATGCGGCGGTATGGCAAATAATTCATCATTTAAGAAAGGATTTAGTTTCATTCTTAGAAACATTATCGGATGAGGAATGGAACACGGCGTCACTATGTGAAGGCTGGAGGGTGAGGGATGTCGTGAGTCATCTAATCCTCGAGTATCACTACACGTTCTCAAATTCATGGCTCGACTTTATTCGCTGCGGAGGTAATACTAATGCCTTTATCATGCAGACTGCCATACGTCTGGGTGAAAAACCTGCATCCGAATTGCTGGATCAGTTTTCCCGAATGACTCATGAACGTCAAAAGCCTCGATCCGTCTCGTCGCTAAATGTACTCGTCGATTTACTCGTGCATGAGCAAGACATACGAATTCCACTAGGCAAGCCAAAAGATATGGATATGGATTCGCTCAAACTCATATTTTCGCACTGGGAACCAGGCAAATATAATTTTGGTGAAAAAATTACTGGGCTCGATGAACGGCTGAAAGGGCTACAATTTGTTATTACGGATTTGTCAGTAATAAAAGGCGATGGCGCTGAAGTAAACGGCAATGCCCATGATATTTTGCTTGCCGCTACAGGTCGATCTGTTGCTGTATCTCAGTTGTCAGGCGTAGGTGCAGACATTCTCAAGCAGCGACTAAGCTAGGTAACTTCTGTTCGTAATTCAATTCTGAATTGCATTGCGTATCGATACTAGGTCTTCAAGCGCATGCTCCAGCATTTGTGTTTCATTACCATCAGTTCCAAATGTTTGGTAGTACGGGATATTTTCGTGGTCCGGCTGCAACGGTGCTTCTGGCTTATCCAGCAAATCTGCCACGCTATAGACATCTCTAACTATGTTTCCATCTTCATCACACTCCGTTAGCGATGGTACACTCGCGTCAATATCTACTGATTCGAGCTGGCCAAGCAATGCCTCGCGGCCATAGGTTGCGACAGTAACCATACCACGCTTAGCAAATATCTCTTGTGCTAGAGCCCACTTTTCTTCGAATTCTTTTTGGTGGTTTGCATTAAGCTTGTATGAGCTGTCAAGCAATCGCGGCAAATGCTTCAGCTGAGAAGTAGATGTGATTGGTTCAGTATTTTCAAGCGTATCTTTTGGGATATCCTCATCAGATGACACAAAAATTTCTTCTAATATTTTTTGAACGTTTTCTCTATGGATACTTTCAGGCTGTGCTGGGTGCATCGTTCCGTCGAAAAACATACTAGCAGCTAATTTTCCTAGCTCTAAGAACAATTTCGTGGCATAAAATTTGTCTCGCGTCTCAGGTGTCATAGCTTCAGATGGAGGCATTTGTTCAATAATTTCATGCAAGTAACTTGGCGGCTGAGAAGATAAATAAGAGGCAGAACCAATTAGAACTAGTATATCTACTTCTTTTGACATATACTATATTGTATCATATTACAGTATAAATTGCAAGTAATGATATACAGAATGTGTGTTTACTGATGCATACGATAATGAAGATGCACGAAGCCGTTATCAAACTTATGTATATCTATTAATTGCAATGAGCCATTTGCACTATCAGTTGGAAGCCAATGTAACCCCGCACCCAGCATTACGGGCGCGATAAACTGATGAAGCTCGTCGATAGCTTCAGCCGCAAACGCATGAGCTGCGAGGTGAGGTCCACCAATATCAAAATCCTTGGTTGATGTAGCAATGATCTTTTTTATAGCTTCAGGGTTGAAAGAGTGCTCGATTGTCGTATTCTTCGTTGCAACTTCGTCAAGTGATGATGAGTAGACGATCTTTTCTGCTCCTCGCCATATTTTTGCGTAGTCGTTCATAGCAGGGCTAGGTCCGTCCATCGGTCCACCTGTGCCTTGAGTTGGAATATCATCCCACACTCGCATCGTGTCATATAAGTTTCGTCCCATCAAAATAGTACCGACGTTACGCAAGATGTCGTTAACGTACATATGCACTTCTTCGCTCGGTACTGCCCAGTCAAAGTTTCCGTTTACATCGGTCGCATATCCATCGAGTGATGTCGTCATCAAATATAGTAATTTACCCATGAATTTATTCTACTCTACACGCCGCAGTAGATTGCTAAACTTTGCTATGATTGAACAATGGTTTTTAAAGATCAAACAATCAATATCATCGTCACGAATATTCAGCAAGAACAATCTGTATACTGGAGTATCTACTTTCGAAGGCCAATTAATTTTGTATTCGAAGCGGGGGATTGGATCGATATTGTATTTCTCGGTCATGATTTGGCAGGCGGTCGCACGTTTTCTATTTCATCATCGCCGACAGAAAGTGATATTAGGATCAGCTTCCGTGCTGGCGTGAGTCCGATGAAGCAAACCTTACAAAGTGTAAAAGTAGGTGATGTGCTTCTCATTACACAATATGGCAATGATTATGGATTTCAATTGAAGCAAAATCAGCCGAGCGTACTTATCGCTGGTGGAGTTGGTATAGCACCATTTCGAAGCATGATGAAGCAGCTGTATGACACTTACGCGATGTCAGAAGTGCACCTAATATATCTCAATCAAACTGACGCGTTTTTATTTCGCAAAGAGCTAAATGAATGGTCAGCCAATTTGCCGCACGTGTCAGTTTCGTACATCGTCACGAAAGGTATCAATCGCAAAAAACGCGAGAAATTAATTTTAGCGATGATCAATTCGATTAATCAAAATTTTTATATTGCAGGACCTCCATCGATGGTCGAAAGCAATGAGCATCTGCTTATAGATATGGGAGTTACCGTTCGAAATATCCGGATCGATAGCTTTAGTGGGTATTGATACGATTCTAAGCGGCTATGTGGGGCGGTATGGTATAGTAAATTCGTCTAAATAGTAAGTGCAAAAAAATATAACTATGAACAAAAGAACTACAGTAGCTATGGGGCTTATCACTTTGATACTTATCGCCATGGGTATGTGGCAGCTTTGGAATTACACTCATCCATCTCGTATTGCTAGTACAATGCCCGCTACGACTACATATCCTTCTCTAAAGCCGCAAGGTGCAGGTTTATATACAAATGGGTTCAATAACTCAACAATACATCACGTATATCTCAATCTGTCCTGGAAAGATCTTGAGCCAACACCAGGTGTCTATGATTGGCAAAGTATTGATACCCAACTGCAGTCTCATCCGAACACCAAGTTTCGTTTACGATTTGAGTCTGGTGTGACGTGGGGGAGGTCGGGATGGATATGTCAATCAGATAAAGCTGGCCCGTGCATTACTATCCATCATAATAAAACAGATTCCGATGGCTATGTGCCAAAATTTTGGACAGACGCGTATCTGAATTCATTCAGAGATTTTGCGCAAGCTGCTGCTGAACACTTTGATAAGAATCCTCAAGTACTCGATGTAGTGAACGGTGCGTGTATGACATTTACTGCCGAGCCATTTATTTTGGGTGGCAGCGGTTCAGGTTCTGCAGCTGATGTACTTTACAAATCAGGTCTTACTAACAATCTTGATGCAAACTGTATAAGCCGTAGTACAGCAGATCTAGTTAACGCATTTATGCACACGCGAATTACGCTTGCCACTTTTGAAGGCATGCAAGAAGCATCAGGTGTCAGCTGGCCAGATGAACATGCGGTATTACAAGATTTACATACAAAATACGGCAGTCATGTGTCGTTTCAAAATAATGGGTTTACTCAAGCGGTTAATTGCTCTCAGCAAAATGTAACTCCAGCAAACGCTAGTACGGTCTGGTGCTACATGAAAAGTGTAGGGCCACCGATTGGATTTCAGCAAGGATGTGGTAGCAAAGGCACGGCTTGTGAGCAACCAGCTCTCATCGAAAACGCAATTGCAATGGGTGGCTGCTACCTTGAGCACAATAATTGGAATGGTTTAGGATCATCTGAAGCTGATTTCGACAAGCGTCTGAAACAAGTTCCGGGATGCAGCTAGCCAGTATTTACTAATTACATGCCACGACAAAATTCTACTCAGTAGTATGTGGCTCGAAATCAGGGTTCATCCACATTGGCTCCCACATGTGGCCATCGGGATCTTGGACTTCTAAGCCAAACATCATGTCAGCAGGAACTTCACTCTCAACTTGATAAAAGTCACCACCATTATCTTTAGCTACGTGGGCGAAATTATCGACGGCATCTTTTGATTCGAGAGACAAGCAGAGCAGGGCGGCGCTTGTCTGTTTTGTGTCAGCGATCGTCTTAGTAGCGATAAAAGATGAGTAAAACTCATGGACTAGAAGCATGACGTAGATGTTGTCCGACCACACCATACAGCTGGCGTTTTCATTTGAAAAAGTTGGGTTCAGCGTGAAGCCAAGTTTAGTATAAAATTCAGTTGATGCAGAAACGTTAGAGACTGGTAGATTTACAAAGATTTGTTTTGACATGTGAGCTCCTTTTTAATTTGTAACTACGTGAATTGCTTATAATGATCCCTTATAGACTTGTTGTAACTCCCAGGTGTTGCCACTAGGATCACTAAAGAATGCGTATTTGACGCCACCCATGTCTCTGATGTCGCCGATGGCAAGACCTTTATGTGACAACTCATGGTGAGCTGCTTCAATATCTGTCACGACGAGGTGTATACCCGCAACAGGTGCTGATTCATCAGTGCCTATACCTTTGCCGATAGCTATAGAGCAGGCAGATCCCGGAGGCGTCAGCTGTATGACGCGCATACCATTTCCTGGCTCGACGTCATGGTCGAGCGTGAAGCCAAGGATGTCCATATAAAACGCCTTGCTTTCATCGACATCTTTACTTGGCAGTGGGATAAGTTCGATTTTCATTTCCATAGCGAATTATGCTCGCTCGACGTTTATGTTGACCATCCAGTTGATACCAAACTTATCGGCGAAGTAGCCAAATGAATCACCCCAAGACTCTGTTTTGAGAGCTTGCTTAATGACGCCGCCGGCGGAGAGTTTTTCGAATGCACCCGAGAGACGTTCGAAGTCGGTACCCGATAAAGCAATTGCCATGTTCTCGCCAACAGTAGGGGGGTAATCTGGGTGACCATCTGAGCCCATGATCGTAAGACCGTCAGATGACAAAGCTCCGTGCATGATCGGCTCGCCAGGCTCGGCAAGTTTAGGCGGACCTTGAGGATTGGCTGCCATCAGCGTCAATTCGCCACCCAGTGCCTCGTGATAAAATTCAAGAGCTTCTCGCGCTTGACCCTGAAAGTTGATATATGGATCAGCAGCTAAGCGACTCATGATGTTCCCCTTGTTTATGTAGTTCATTGTAGGTGAATACTGAAATTTAAGCTAGCATAGAGAGCAACCGACTATATGAACAGAATTTGACGTATTGCTAAATTGGTGTCGAATCTATGTTATATTTCATACTATATACAAATACAAACAACAGCTAGCTAAAAAAAGACATTATACCGTCAAAGTAAACGAATAGTTCTCGAAAATAATACTCAATGCAGAATGCTTTTAGATAGTTTGAAGGCTAAGAACGATGTGCGGATGTATGGAAATAATTGCCTGCATAACGATCTGTCGGCAGATATTGTAGAGTAACAAAATCAATTCGATTGAGGTGAAATTATACGGTAAGTCAATCGCAGTTACATGCAGCAATACCCCGATGTGTGAGTAGTGACTTTTAGAGCTGAAATGAACAAGCTTAGCCGATCTGCGGGTCGTCTCTCGTGTTTTAAATATCCTGATTCAGTGGGGTGCTTGGTGTGAATAAACTTACGCAACTGCGCGCATATCTTCTTGATAAAAGGCTTTAAATACTTCTTTCGCGCTGCTGATTGCGCCGTTAGGAGCTGCGGCAGGGCAGACTAATCCTAGCGTGGATGGGTGTAGGTAATTGCCATTACTATCATTATCTCGACATTCTTTCCATTCGGCAACTGCGCTCTCAATGTATTCACGACGTATAGCATTTAAAATTTTTGCAACACCTTTGCTTAAGCTTGGTTTTCCATTCCTAATAACAATTATATCTGGCATAAAAAGACCTGATAAAGTAGATGGCCCAATATGACCTGGGCGGACTATCCTTGCGATTTGCTCTATTATATCTGTTTCAAGAATATCGCTCACTAACGTATCATGATCATCGTAACCTTCCACTTTTTGCGCTGTAAGAAGTGCAAGGGTCTGTGCGATTGTTAGCACTCCCTCTGTGAGCGTATTTTTGACTCCGTGAACGGCGTAGTCATTACCAGAACGTGCTGACCGTTCCTTTGTGCGCGCAGTATATTCAGCTAGCAGCTGTTTATCATCTTCTGTAAGTCTATCGTGAATACCTTGCTCTATAATGGCAGAACATTTTATAAAATCATTCAAAGAAACCGTAAGTCGTGCCAGTTTTGCTGCAGCATTCTCGCCGTATTCTCCGATTGGTATTTGGACTGAATCCCGGGTGCTAGAAATTGGAATTATCGTATCATTTGACTGCACTTTAGACATGACTAACACATAACAGTCGTACGGCTTAAAGACGGCTTGTGTTGAAGCATTTAGCTGATCGTAGTCATACGCAGCATTCCATATTTTATTCGTGTGCTGGGTTTCAATAGTAAATAATGGTTCATCTCGTAGCGCACGCTGTAAGCCTTCAGCAAACGCATACC
>Ga0160428_1001837_pt1 | contig 14522 bp, 10 predicted proteins | sample SolpanmetagenomM_FD_108198 | JGI IMG/M metagenome (GOLD analysis project Ga0160428, IMG submission 108198) | Solar panel surface microbial communities from Lawrence Berkeley National Laboratory, California, USA - M | ecosystem: Engineered > Built environment > Solar panel > Unclassified ... | reverse complement strand
GAGCACATCGTTTAGTGAGCCCTCGTGTGTGGATCTGTAGGTTCGCTGTGGTGTGCGGATACGGAGTGTTTTGGGCATTTTGGTTGTAAGGTGTTGGCAAAGGGGACAAAGGGGAGGCGATCATGTTGATTGTCCCTAGACACTCGCACTAGACAACCCTAGACAAACAAGGGACAAACAAACTAGGAAACGTAAGCGTAACAAGCCATTTTGAATGCCTAAAAGAACGAAGATCAAACAACAGAATACAGCAGGTATATCAGGAGAGGGTTCGGATAGATATATCACCGACGGTACTCTTCTCAATGAGGAAATGCGACAAGGTATACAAACAAATCGACGAAAGATCATCTCAAACTCTGATACATTTATTGATAACATAACATACATGATCATAATATGCATGTGTCTCTGATAGGCAGCATCACATGTTTCCCGCCGCTAAGGAGAGAAGGAAGGGAAGGACACTTGGATACAGGTAAAATGGATCATAGTCCTCCACGAAGACGCAACACCAAGTGCAAGGTGGACTCCTTCTGAATGTTGTAGTCTGACAGGGTACGCCCGTCCTCTAGCTGCTTTCCGGCAAATATCAATCGTTGCTGGTCTGGAGGAATGCCTAATACAAGGATCAGTATCTATAGATAGCTGGAGACTATTGACCAATATTTACCCTCTTTGTCTTGTATCTTTGCCTTCACGTTGTCAATTGTATCAGACGACTCTACCTCCAAAGTGATGGTCTTTCCAGTCAAAGTTTTCACAAATATTTGCATACCACCACGCAGCCTCAATACGAGATGCAAAGTGGATTCTTTCTGTATGTTGTAGTCTGATAATGTTCGTCCATCCTCTAATTGTTTACCGGCGAAGATAAGTCGTTGCTGGTCAGGAGGAATACCTAAAACTAGATCAGGTCTATATCCCAGTAGATTGATGAGACGACATACCTTCTTTATCTTGTATGTTGGCCTTCACATTATCAATTGTATCTGATGATTCTACTTCAAGAGTAATAGTCTTCCCAGTCAATGTCTTTACGAATATCTGCATGCCACCTCTTAGTCGGAGAACGAGATGAAGAGTGGACTCCTTCTGAATGTTGTAGTCAGATAGAGTTCTCCCATCTTCCAGTTGTTTTCCTGCGAAGATCAATCTTTGTTGATCAGGAGGAATACCTGTTATTACATGATGTGAGTGAAGGTTTCTCGAGAGGGATACTCATGAGTTACCCTCCTTATCTTGTATCTTGGCTTTGACATTGTCGATTGTATCTGATGACTCTACTTCTAGAGTGATTGTCTTTCCCGTCAATGTTTTGACGAAGATTTGCATTCCTCCTCTGAGTCGCAAAACCAGATGTAGAGTGGACTCTTTCTGAATATTGTAATCAGATAAAGTTCGACCATCTTCAAGCTGCTTTCCAGCAAAGATCAGTCTTTGTTGATCAGGTGGTATTCCTAGTAAATAATACGTTAGCACAAAAACAATGAGTTGTGTGTTGATCAGTATATTACCTTCTTTGTCTTGAATCTTGGCTTTAACATTATCAATAGTATCACTTGATTCGACCTCCAATGTGATTGTCTTTCCGGTAAGAGTCTTAACAAAGATCTGCATTCCCCCTCTGAGTCGTAGTACTAGATGTAAGGTAGACTCCTTTTGGATGTTGTAATCAGATAGAGTTCTTCCATCCTCCAATTGCTTCCCAGCGAAGATCAATCGTTGCTGATCAGGAGGGATGCCTATATTGTTGATGTTAGTATATTCTACTTTTACTAGGGAATATGACTAGATCTTGATGGTACAACAATGCTTCTCTCCATATGAAACGTAAAGTGTCTACTGCATTTTGTCCCCAGAATACCTTCCTGATTGGTTTCTCTTTCAGTATGGTCTCGATTTCCTCGCTTTCTTCACTGTTCCCTGGGGATCCTATTTTCTTCCATACTATGTTTTTAATTTGTGGACTTTTACCTTCCTTATCCTGGATCTTTGCTTTTACATTATCAATAGTATCGCTACTCTCGACTTCTAAAGTAATTGTCTTTCCCGTCAATGTTTTTACGAAGATCTGCATTTATATTTTCTTGTTTTGTGTGAGTGTTTTTCTCAGTGTATATTGTCTTGTAATAGTCTCAATGAATGTGTGTGTGATGAGGCTGGTGATTATATGTAGTGAGTCTTGTTTCGGAGAGGCGAAAGAGGGAAGAAAATAAATAAAGCGGAAGGCGCCAAGAGGGGAAAGAGCACAAAGGAGAGAGAAAACCAACGGAGAACTGAGAGAGAAAGAAGAGAAATCTATTCAATTACGAAAGATTGACCAAAGAGTCCCAAGAATCATTTCTTGTGTTATCCGAGATAGCATCTTTACTTCCTCGTAGACTTGAATGCATTATGTGGTAAAGTAGGAAACACAGCCAATCGCGCAAGTGTTGGGTATTATCTACGATTGAATACTCTTTCGAACGATGGATTCGATGGTCTTTCAATTGGATTATGACCCATTTTTCTCCATCTGAGACTATACCATATTGAACATCTATCCTCTTACCAAGTATTTCTCGAGACTGCCGCACAGCCATCATTTGTGCTACGACTTGACAAATTCCTTTTGTTATTGAATCATTCTTTGCTTCAACTACTAATAGAATAGATGTATCGTCATTGTCCGAACCTTCAGCTGCAATCATCCAATCCGCTGATCCGGATAAAGTGACATTCATTGTATTCGAACGAAAGGTCAGTGGGTATTCTGGTAGTGCAACAAGATTGGAAGCATAATTTGTACGTAGGTGTACTATGATGTCATATATTGCTGCTGATATATATTCTCTTCTTCCTGCTTCATCGTTGGGTCTCGTTACCTGATTGAGTCGACTAATTGCTGCTGTGTAATGTGTACTGGGTACGTATTCTGCAATTGGATTCTCAGGTACCGATAGGATTGGACCGTAGAGCCGATGAATGTTGGTGCATTTGATTCCTAGCTTCTCAAGGTCTTTTTGGTTGACTTTGGAGAAGAATTTACTGTTTTGTTTCGGGATACATTCTAGAAACTCTTGTTTGTCCTGAGATGAGAGCGATAAATAGAGACTGTAGACTGCATCTTTGTTGAAGGGAACTTCTATCATTTTGTTGTTTGTGTTTGGTGTTGAAAGGAGGAGAAGTCAGATGCGACAGCTAAAGTTCATGTCAGACAAGCAAGGTTTGACGTCAGATGATCGAATCTAGTTTGAGTTTGAAGTACGTTGCAAACAATTTTCTATCACTTTGAAGATCTGAAAATGAAATAGACATTCATTTAGCTAATAACGATTCGTCCTTTAAAGGTGATGAATTTACCAATATATTTTGATAGAAGATTTTATTTATGGTAAAGCTTCTTCAATATCACCCATATCTAATTCTTCATCTTGTACTCTTAATTTGTCCACAGAAAGACTCTTCATAGCTCCTAGTCTAGCTCGATCGAGGTCACTTTTACGAACAGTATAACTGTTTTTCTATTTCAGGATAAATCCATGATTGTGTCTCTTGATGACATTCAGATTGGTGAAATTATCAACAATAGAAGTGAGAGAGAAAATCAAAAGGAGAGAGAAACTAAGGAAAAATAGAAGACAGAAGAGACGAGAAGAGTCTAGATGCAAAGGGGGATTTGGTCATTGAATGTTGGAGACTGCGAATCCAAAACGAATAGTAAGAAATGCGACTTTATATTGATTGAGTTTTTAGGCAGCTGGTGCAGCATAACACATATTGTGATTTGTAACACCTTTGCACATTAAGCGAATAATATCTCGGCCAGCACCTTTATCGCCTTTCATTGCTAGTTCTTGATACCATTTTAATGCAGCCTCAACATCACGAGGAACTTCTTCTTTGCCATGTTCCAAGATAATTGCTACTGAACGCATTGCTTGCAAATTGCCCATCTTGGCACAAGCTAGATAATACTTCATTGCTTGAAGATGATTGCGAGGACAGCCTCTACCGTCCCAGAGGAATTGTGCAATCTTTAGGATAGATTTCTCATGTCCTTGAGCAGCTGCTTGGCGATACCAACTGAAAGCTTCAGCTAGATTCTTTGTCATCATCTTTCCTTCCTCGCGAGCTTGGCCAAGATTGTATTGTGCATACACGTATCCTGCTTCTGCAGCTTGATTGTACCATTTTGTAGCCAAAGCATAATCCTTTGGTATTCCAGAAGAGCCTTCGTACATGTATCCGAGGGAGTTCATGGCAACAACATTGCCTTTGTCTGCTGCTCGTTTGAACCATGTAAGAGCATGAATAGGATTGATCTCTGTTCCAGTGCCATGTCGATAACAATAGCCAAGACTTAGTTGAGCAGGTCCATGGTCCATCTCAGCAGCAAGTCGATAGTAATTGATAGCCTTGTAGTCATTTTGTGGTACTCCTAGCGCATGTTGGTAACAGTGTCCTAGTGAGTGATACGCAAAGGCATTCACTTGTGCAGCGGACTTTTGATACCAGAGCACTGCATATGCGTAGCTCTGTTCGATACCGTGTCCGTTTTGGTATGCATAACCGAGATTGTGTTGCGCTCTTGCATGTCCTTGCTGTGCTGCTCGTCGGTACCATTGCACTCCAGCAGCCAAATCTATTTCTTGGCCAATACCATTTTGCATACAGTATCCAAGGTTACATTGCGCCCATGGATATCCTTGTCGAGCAGAGAGTGTGTACCATTTCAATGCCTTCTTGAGATCTTTTGGTACGCCGAGACCATCTTCGTAACAATATCCCAAGGCGTTTTGCGCAAAGGCATTCCCTTGCTCGGCTGCATAGAAGTACCACCGAACAGCTCTTGCTGCATTTTTCTCTACTCCGAGACCTTCTTCGTAGCAATATCCGACATTGTATATAGATGTGCTGTCCATTTGCTCTGCGGCTTTGATATAATGATGCATCGCTTCCTGGTGGTCAACTTCTGTTCCGAGGCCGCCGGCATAGCAGTAACCTAGAATACCATGGCCGCGAGGATTGTTTTGAGCAGCTGAGCGTTTGTAATATTCGAACGCAGTTGATTCGCATTTTTCCACGCCGATTCCATCATGAAAGCATATTCCTAAAACATATTGTGCGGTAGAATCATCGTCGTCATCTGCTGCTCTTGTAAGCCACGTAATTAATTTGCGAGATTGTTCTCTCATGTCTGAATGATTTATTGTTGTAATGAGTTCTGTTGCTTGGGATCTATCCATACGTACTCCAGGTCGACCATATTTCCGAATGAATGCTAAACGATTCATGGCGAGAACATCTCCCAATTCGGTTCCTTGTTTGTAACATATCTCAGCTTTGAGAAAGTTCTCCTCTGTACCAAGGCCGAATTCATGCATATATCCTAGAAGCGAGATTGAAAATGGGACTCGCTTGTGATATCGTGCAGCTGCTTTGACATATTTGAATGCAATTTTCAGGTCTTGTGTAGCGCCATTGCGTCCGAAAAGATAGTTCTCACCCATTGCCAATATAATAGAGGGCGAAAGTTGTTGTTTGAAAGATGTGCTAAGCGGAGATGGAATTGTAATGGACAACGTTTTTCGCCTTGAAGCTGGACTCTCGAATGTAAAGTTATCGAAGGATGCAGCAAGCGAAAGTAATGAGAGCGAGATTGAGGGTGAAAGGAGTATGCTCATATTATCGATAGATGGAGGTGTGCCGCATGAAGAATGTACTGACATTGATATGGGTTTTTAGTTGGATTAGTGGTTATATGTAGGATTGGTTTATGTTGATTGAGGAAGAGTATCGATGAAACGAATATGTTGAAAAGATATTGGGTATTCTAGTGGTGACTTTGTCGTTTGACTCAAAACAGGTGCCAGTGCAAACGAGGGTCCCTTGTGCATCGAGTCAGTGCTGAGAAGAAATGGGTGACGCAAGCATGTAGGCCAGCCCCTGAAAAAGGCACTGCGCCACCTTATCAGGTTCTCAAAAGGGTAAGTGTACTTGGTCGGATATATGCATATTGATGCCCGTTATAGGCATAGAGCATCAGCTAAGATTACAACAAGGTTCAAGGATTAAGGTACATTGCGTTGGGTGACTTTGGCATTGGGTGGCGCACAACATTTACGAGATAACATCAACTCAAAAGCGAAATGAAGGCATGTGATTCATTTTCCCGGGGATGTTCAAAACCTCAAATCATTGCTCTACCGTAGTTGTAAGACTACTGTCACACTTTCTACCTTTGCTCCTACTACGTATTCTTGTTTATTCTATAAGAGAACAGACAGTTTACCGAACATCTCTGACGGATATTGCGCATCGGTGAACGCTTAATTTGGGTACTATAGTATATGTCAGCCATGAAAGTCTGACTAGATTTCATAGTCAGAAGACAGATTATCACGTCACATGCCTAATAAGGATACGGTATTTCTACTGCATTCCGAGACTTGGTCCCATCGAGACCATGTCCGAACTTTCCCTTTTCGTCGCTTTTTTGTCTGCTCAGTTTGGACTTTGTAGTTACACTGAAAACACCACCTAATCGAGACCACATCACCCCATAACACTATAGGGTCAAGGGCTCTACTCTACATTGAATGCTGCCTTCTCAGCATATCCGTATCGCCCAACAATCATTACACGAGCGATTATTATATGACGCCAAATTTCCTCAGAAAGATGCGGAGATTATACGGCTAGAGGATATCATGCAGCATCTGCAAAAGGACTTTGAAGTGCCTATTGATCGGTAATACAGATATATACTTTCTTCGATATGATAGTGCACGGGCTTTGCCGAAGGGGAATGCGTCAGACCAAGCATGATGCCTTAATGACCAGCTGCCTGCGCGTGTTCTGTACAGAATAGATATACCTTTCAGCCAAAGCACGTGTCTCAGCTATAGCTCAAGACTAATATTATCACTCATAGTCCACTGTTCCGTGCCACTCCTAGTAATATTGTATTACAGAACTATCTGCCGTATCAGACATACAATGTTACAATATGGTGCAGAAACATGGACAAATTCGCCAGAAGGATCAAGCTAGTACCTATACATAATTCGACTACATTTGCTATCGCAGATCCAAGGAGCTCGCCCCACAAGTCGACAACGCCATTTCCAACAAGCATCGCACATAGTCAGACAGGCGATGAAGAACATTTTATAGAATTAGACAAAGTAGCACCAGGGATGGAGGTCCCTTTCACAATCATATTCCGTCCGGACACAACCGCAGATTATCAGACCCAGATCATTGCGGTCACCGAAAGAGAACGCTTTTTGATTCCGATACATGGTCTTGGCGCTAGGGCCTGCCTGAGTTTGCCAGATAAGGTGACCTTTATTGATGCACCAGTCAACGGAAAAAAAGATGAAGTGTTACTTGTTAAGAACATCGGTACTGCAGATGCCGTGTTCACGTATGTTTTGGAAGGTCCTTTCACTATGCAGCCAAAAGACCGGATTATTGCCGCAGGTCAGCAATCACAATTCCAAATTACGTATGCACCAAAGGTAACACTCATGGATCAGCCGCCTATATATGTCCTCTCTGATCAGTGCAAACATAGGAATGCAAGCCGCATAACGGGAAGCTTGTTCTCACCTATAATACTGGCGAGCAAATCCAGATCTCCTTGCTAGGTCAAGCCGAGAACTTGGATATCAGACTGGAAAGGTCATTTGTTGAGATTTCAGACACGTTCATTGGCAAGACCAAAGCTGGTGGACTAAAAATAATGAACAAAAGCGGTCATAAGGTAATAAAACAATTTGAGACATAGTCAGATCGCACTGACCCTTGATAGTGCCATTTCAGTTGGAAATCATTCGCCACTGACGCAGAAGAGGAGAGTTATCGACATAGGCACATGCTGACTGAGAAATCGGTAGATCCCGTGCTCGACCAGCAACAAAAGGTATCAGAATACCTCGCATGATCTGAAGATAATCTAATTGTTAGAATGACGCTCGCAATTTGAATCAAGACAGCTTTTCTTTTCGAGACCAAGTGCTAAGTCTTGAGCCTCGCGAAGGTGTCGTATGGCCGGATACTGCCCTAGAAGGAGCTGTCATATTCTCGCCCAAATCGGCTGGTCCGCAAACTAGGACTGTGTATCTTGCTATCGAAGGCAGAGAGAATCGATTGCCTCTGCAAATTAGTGTAATGTTGCAAGCCACTACATGAGTCGAAGCTGATTCCCTGGCCAGGCAATTGGTTTAGCTCCCCATATTCGTTTCGAGACGCCAGTACTGGAACTTGGCAATGTTTATGTATGTACGCCCATACAAGGAGCTCTGCGATTGATCAATGAAGGTGGAGTTTCCGCTACCTATAAATTAGCGGAAAAACTACCTGAGTGGCAATTCACTCCTTCACATGGAATTCTTGAGCCCGGAAAGATGCAAGAAATCATATTTCGCTTTGAGACCTTGAGCCTCGGAGAAATTTGCGAGGATCTTCATTGGGATATTCAGGTATATATACCTCTCAGAGACCGCGTCTGTAATCTACATCATGTACTGATTTACGTTGTATAGCATTCTACTTTACCTCTTAAATTGAAAGTAACCGGGCTCGTCATTGGTCCTTCTTTCGAGTTGACACCATCAACCCTGGATTTCGGTGCGGTCGCATTTGGTTTTGATACAACCTTGCATACTGTCTTAGAGAACAAGTCAGACATTCCATTGGTCTATGATCTTTCATCTGATCTCGATATCATCTCATTCCAGCCGAGCAGTCATTGCATTGCACCTTACGACACCCAAAGGATTGAGGTTACGATAAGACCAGAGAAGGTTCAAGAATACGAAAGCCACATCAAATTAGGCATCGAGCACGTAGGGGACAATGTACTCGAAATACCCCTGCATGCGATAGCATTGGTTCCTGAAGTAAGTATACCAAAAGAGATCACGTATTACTCTGACTTAAAACTTTGCAACAGGTCATGTGTGAAGAGAAACATCTTGATCTTGGCAAAAAGTTTGTGAATCATCCTACCAAATTCTGCATCGAATTCGAGAATCCCTCACAGTTACGCGCCAATTATCGACTGCAAGCTAGTGATGAAAAGCTGAGCGCATTCAAGTTTGCAGCCGTACAACCCTGCGGGGTTATGGAGCCAAATAGTCGCATTTCAGTCGAGATAGACCTGATCGTCCACCAAATCGGTTTCATATCATTCCCGGTGTTCACTTTCCTTGCAGGACTCGTTGAGCCTCTTGTAGTCAATGTTGACGTTCAAGCAGATGGACCGAACTTGATTGTGACACCACAGGAACTGAGGTTAGGTTCCGTAGCGGTGCTGGAACATCATCTTAGCACTGTTCATATCAGTAATCAGAGCGATATCGCAGCAGAAATGATGTTCAGAATGCAAGAAGGAAGTTCCGTTTTCATGTGCAACCTCACTCATCTGACTATTCAGCCATGGCAAGAGGCAGAAATTCAGATTGACACTTATCTTGACGATGCAGTCAAGTTCGCAGATGTAGTAGATATCACACTATCCTCGAAAACATCATATCAGATTCCGATAAGTGCTCACGGAAAAGGATTCACGATCAGATTTGACCCGAAGATCAAGGAAGTAGCCTTCGGCAATGTGTTCAGTGACCGGCTCTGTACGAAATCATTTAGCTTTCTTAATAAGGGACGAAGAACAGAAACTATACATTGGATGCTTGACGAGAAGAAGATGGCTACTAAATTAAGTGAACTTGGCCAAGCAATCTTTCAGGTGACGCCGAATCGATTTCAGCTCAAGCCGGGGCAACAGCAAGAAGTCAATGTCACAGGATTCTCCAATCGAGCTGGCCTTATCAAAGAGCATTATATTTGCTACGAGATGTTTGAGCGCGATCCCAATAAGAAAATTCTGATGGAAGCGCAATTTTCAGCAGATTTTGTGCAACCACTTCTGACTATCGAACCTACCTCATTACATTTCACAACAGAACATGTATCCGATAGAGAATTCCATACCAGCGTAAAGCAAGTACTGCTGAAGAACACATCTTCTTTGCCGTTGGACTTGATTGTAAAAGCCCAAAAACCGTACAGGATTCTGGACGAAAATGAATTTGAATTGAGTACTGGTAGCGAGCGCGTGCTGTCAATCGAATACGACTCTTCTTACCTCGCAAAACGAATCTCATCGGAGAACGAATCAAGAGTGATGATAAAGTATCTCAATCATCCTCAAAGAGATTATATCGAATTATCCTCGGAGAGTTTCTTTCCCAATCTGACATTTGCCAAGAGATCTCTAGACTTCCCTTGCGTCCCTCGATGGACAGAAGAGAGACAAAGTTTGACTGTGGAGAATACCTCACAGATCGCTTGCCAATTTTCCTGGAGTATCTCGGAGACTACTGCGCCGTGCAACAGCGAAGACGAGGGGATAGAGCTCAGCGCATTTGATCTCAGACCTCTTAGCGGTGTGATACTACCAGGCGAGATTATTACAATTGAGTCAATCTTTACCGGACCCGAGCATGGCACTTATAATGCGACTGCGGTGTGCGACGTCGTCGGCGGACCGAAATACAGTGTGGAATTGAATGCAGAAGTTCAACCAATATTTTACAAGATAAGCTCTTCAGACATTCGATTCCCACCTAGCTCATTGCAGCAAATCCAATCAGAATCTATTCTTCTCGAGAACCCTGGAAGAGTGGCCTTCAACTACGATTTCACCACATCGCTAGATAGTTGCTTAGCTAGACAAATTCTACTAAGTCCAGCTTCAGGCCGTGTCGAAGCTGGACAGAATGTCAAAGTTAATATTAGATTCTGTACAGCTTATCCTGGCGAGACTGTGCATAACTTGTTCCTTAACGTCGGACATCTCAAGCCGGAGCTCATCTATGTTCGTGGGTCTGGCATACACTCTGACTTGCATATCGAATTACCTCGAGAGGCTGATGATAAATTCGAGCAAGTTGTAGCAAGACTAAAAGCGGCTGATGCAGCGTTTGATACGTTTGGGGTCACAGCGGAGGCAATATTCATAGGCGATCAGAATAAAGCAAGCTTACGGGATCAGGAACTTCTGCATCCCATTACGAACAAGGGCAAGTACTTTGGCTCATCGATTCTCCTACAAAGCATCTCTCAAGCAGGGCGCGGTTTTATGGACAAAAAGAGCCAGTTGAATATTCCATCACTGATGACAATCTCAGCTCCCGCATACATTTGTGATTTTGGTGTTGTTACTAGCAATGTACTTCGCAAGCGCTCGGTGCGTATAGAGAATAAGGGCGCAAGTCCCGTAACGTTACAACTCGATAAAGCCTCACTTGCTGGAACTGGGTTCAGATTCGGTCCGGATGATACAAAGATAGAGAACATACAAATAGCTGCTCAGCAAGCTGTAGATCTCTCAATCAATTATAATTCCAAATTCGTTTCAGAAGAAGTATCGGGTCAACAAGAAAGGATTTTGCCTCTGCAAATTTTTAACGGCCATCAAATTACCATCATACTGAAAGCTCGTCTGGTGGTACCACAATTAAGTTTGTCATCCACATTGTTGGAGATGGAGGATGTCTTCATAGGTTCTAGAAAGACTCTGATATGTATGCTCAGCAACACGAGTTCTGTAGGCTGCAATTGGAGCACCGATTCAGCTGATAGTAACAAGAGTAGATTGGACCCTACGATTGGCATTGTGGATTATACAATAAGTCCTAGCAGTGGACATATTGAAGCCAACACTCAGATAGCTATTCAAGTCATGTTCACACCTTCAACAGAGCGCTCCTTAGATTCACATATCATTTTCAAGACACCTGCTCGGAATCAAGGTAAAGCTCTGACTTTGAAGGTAAGAGGCACCGGAATCCGACCAGCACTGGAAGTAACACCACCATCACTGGCATTGAGTCCAGTGCAGCCGTGTACTGAAACTGGTGAAGCGGTCTTTGAGCTTCGCAATCCAAATGATTTTGCCATTGAAGTATTCTCTGTGGACTTTGACACCCAATTCACAACCGAAGCAGAGTTCCTTCGTAGAAATGCGAAAGAAAGTCAATCAGAGTATTTGTATAGAAGAATTGATCGATCCGCTTCGCCCGACGCTGCAGCAGAGGGAATCGACACACTCGGTGAAGAGCTGAATCGCACAAAGTTAGAAGACTCAGAAGCTACACCTTTCGCTATCATCCTGCATGGACCACCTTATACGAAGCTCAAAGAGATTGCAAATGAACTGAGCCATTTATACGCGCTTCCCATTGTAGAAATGCGTGATCTAGTGCCTGCTGTGGACCTCATCAGCCAAGATGTTTGCATATCTGCATCAAGCACTGCAGATCAAGACGAGAGGTACTTGACAGCTATCAAGAATGCTACTGGATTCAACACTTTGCTAAAAACTGGATTTATTATACATTCGCTCGGTTTCCCATACGCAGATAATCCAGCCGCCAATTTCAAATTGCTTCACAAAGCAGCGGAGAAATTGCACTTTATGCTCATTCATGTCAGTTTAGCTGCTTCCCAGATCCGGGATCGCGAATACTTGATTGATAGTGAAGAAAGATTGAGAGAAATCCAACAGCTTCGAGCTATTCAAAACGTTTCCGAACGAGAATATGATCATATGAGCATTGAGGAACAGACTAAAGTAGATGGTACAACGGGCTTGCTGAAAATCAAGCTGCAAGAGTTTGAGAAGCGCAAAGCCGAGCGCACAGAAACGGAAGCGTCGCTGAAATTAATACAGCGCAAGAATGAAGAAGAAAAGCTAGGAAAGCGCAAAACTGATAAGATTGTCCGTAAAGATCGTCCCGAAAGCGCTCGAAAAGATATGATATCAGATACAGATGATTTCAGATTCTTACATGAATCGACACTTGTAGAGTATCAGAAATATTCGAGTGGTATCGGTACTTTGGTCAACTATGTTCGAGAAATATCGGCCAAATCAGCTGCAACCAAGTTATCACAGAGCGGCGAGAAGAAGCCAGCAAAGACAAAACAAAGTTCATTGTCTGTAAATTTAGTAGAGCCCAAGGCTGAGCAGGAAGGACATCTTAGCATAAGTTATAAAGAGATAACAGCCAGCGAACCGGAGACTGCTACCTTTCAAGCAGTTTTGGAGGTTCTGCCGCCGCCTCCAAATATTTCCCACCACGGAGAGTTTAGCGGCAGTCAAGCTATGATTCTCGAGCAGCGTATACTGGCCGCACAACCCAATAAAAGATCCAAACAAATCTTCTCCTTGCATACTATCTCTGACGAATTTAGTGAACTTCCTACCAAGGGAGAGGCTAGACGACCCAAGACTAGAGGGGGGGAAGACTGGAAATTAGGCAACACGGATGATGAGAGCAGAGTACAGAAAATGCGCTGGTCCATAAGTCCACGTGATAAGGTGATTGTTGGTGTTAGATTTACGAGTAACTGCGTTGGACATTTCGAAGACAACCTTCTGTTCGGGATTGTCGGGTCAACTGATACGTGGAGCTTGAACTGTGCAGCGATTTGCGCATATCCGACTTTGGCAGAGGAGATCATTGGAACTATGCGCAAATCCTCAGAGTCTCCAAGACCACCTGTGAGTATTGCCAATATCGCTGCAAATGAGTCCTATGTCCGTAGCTTTGATTTCGGTCCACTCATTTGCAACAAATCTCGAGAGAAATCGATTGATAGCAAAGCCACCATTCATTTATCCAACAATTCCAAGCAGGAAATCCAGTTCTTGACAGCCTGGAAAAGTGACACAAAATCTGAAGCGTTTCACCTAGAGCAAACTGTGCCTTCTATACCAGCCAACTCGAAGGTAGCTCTCACAGTATATCCATGTCCAAAGTCAGCCGGAAAAATGGAAGATACGCTGATATGCGCGATAAAAGATAATCCTCAGTGTTTATTATTCAACTTTACTTGTCATGGTGTCAAACCTGAGCTTGAAGTAGATAAAAAGCAAATTCAGTTCGATAAAGTTGTAACAGGCAAGACTGAAACTCGAGAATTCAAGTTACACAACCCGACTGAATTGCCTATTGTATGGAAGATAACTGGAACAGACACATTACCGGATGATTTGCACATTAGCAAAGTCGAAGGTGTACTCGAAGCCAGGCATTATGACACAGTGGTGGCATCATTCATGGCTACAAAGGCAATTTCATTCAAGAAGTCATTACGACTTGAAGTTTGCGACTTTGAGAAACCTACGCAGGTCATTCAGACAGAGGTCATAAATGTCGTAGGCGAGGCCTTCGAAGTCTCTGTCGAGTTTTATGGTTCCAAGGGCTCTGAAATACTTGATTTCGGTGTTTCTAAAGTAGGAGAAGAGAGCAAACAGAATGTATACTTGAAGAACAAGAGTAAATACGATGTAAGCTATAAGATATCTCTCGAAGGGCAGGACAGCGGCAACTTCTCATGCATACCAGCGCAGGGCGTACTTGCACCATCAGAGAAAGCATCGAACCTCGTAGTAGCTTTCAAATCAACTAAGGAAGTGATCATGACTGATCAGCTATTGATGAAATGCTCCATTCTGGAAG
>Ga0160428_1001833_pt1 | contig 14545 bp, 11 predicted proteins | sample SolpanmetagenomM_FD_108198 | JGI IMG/M metagenome (GOLD analysis project Ga0160428, IMG submission 108198) | Solar panel surface microbial communities from Lawrence Berkeley National Laboratory, California, USA - M | ecosystem: Engineered > Built environment > Solar panel > Unclassified ... | reverse complement strand
TATTGGCGCACGCTGCCGACCGATGCCGGCGCCACATTCGACCGCGAGGAGGTGATCGACGCCGCCGCGGTCGCGCCGGTGGTCACCTGGGGCACCAGCCCGGAGCATGCGATGGCGATCGACGGAACGATCCCGACGCCGACCGCCGCGCAGGACAAAGCCTGGCGTGCCGCGTTCGACTATATGGGCCTCGAGCCCGGCCGCCAGTTGGCAGGAACGCCGGTCGACTGGGTGTTCATCGGCTCCTGCTCCAACAGCCGGTTGTCCGACTTGCGGGAAGCCGCCGCCATCGTGCGCGGGCGGCACGTCGCTGCGGGCGTGACGGCCTGGGTGGTGCCGGGCTCGGAACGCGTCAAGCGCGAGGCCGAGGCGGAAGGGCTGGACCGCGTGTTTCACGAGGCCGGCTTCGCCTGGCGGGAGCCCGGCTGCAGCATGTGCGTCGCCGCCAACGGCGAGACGGTGCCGCCGGGTCAACGCGCGGTGTCGACCTCCAACCGCAACTTCGTCGGCCGCCAGGGACCCGGCGCCCGCACCCATCTCGCCAGCCCGGCCATGGCCGCCGCCGCCGCCGTCACTGGCGCCCTGACCGACGTGCGGCGCCTGTGATGCAGCCGTTCACCACGCTGACCGGCCCGGCCGCGCCGCTGCTGCGCGACAACATCGACACCGACATCATCATCCGAGTCGAGCGCCTGGCCGGCACCAGCCGCGAGAGCATGGGCGCAGTGGCATTCGAGACCTGGCGCTTCCTGCCGGACGGCAGCGAGAACCCTGACTTCGTGTTGAACCAGCCGCGCTTCCGCGGCGCGCCGATCCTGCTGACCGGGTCCAATTTCGGTTGCGGCTCGTCACGCGAAGGGGCGGTGTGGGCGATGATGGGCATGGGGCTGCGCTGCGTCGTCGCCGAGAGCTTCGGCGACATCTTCTTCAACAACTGCTTCCAGAACGGGATGCTGCCGATCCGGCTCGACCCGGCCGTCATCGCCCGGCTCGCGGCGACCCCGGGCCCGGTCACGGTTGATTTGGCCGCGCAGGTCGTGGTCGCGGGCAACGACCGCGTCCCCTTCGAGATCGAGCCGATGCGGCGAACCGCCTTGCTGGAAGGGTTAGACGAGATCGGGCTGACGCTGCAGCACGCGGCGGCGATCGCGAGCTACCAGGCGGCGGACCGGGCCGAGCGCCCGTGGGTATGGCTCTCCCGGGTGTGAAGCGGTTCCTGCTGCTCAACCCGAACACCAACACCATCACCACGGCCATGATGCTCGACATCGCGCGCGAGACGGTGGGCGACCAGGCGACGATCCAGGGCGTGACGGCACCGCGCGGCGTGCCGGTGATTACAGATGAACCCACACTTGCGGCGGCGGCGGCGGAAGTTGCGCGAATGGTGGAGCTGCTAGCCCAGAACGCGTTCGACGACGTGCTGATCGCCGCTTTCGGCGATCCCGGACTGGACGCGGCACGCACGTGCGGAACTTACGCCACTGGGCTGGCCGAGGCAGCGATCGGCGCGGCAGCGGCGGGCGGGCGACGCTTCTCCATCGTGACGACTACGCCGGCGCTGGATGGGGCGCTGCGCCGGCGGGTGAAGGACTATGGCGCCAAGGCCAGCTTCGCCGGGCTGCGTTACACGCGGTCGGGGCCGGAGGGCATGGCCGATGCGGAGCGGCTGCGTGACGAGTTGTTCGAGGCCTGCACCCTGTCGGTGCGCAAGGACGGCGTCGGCGCCATCATCATCGGCGGTGGTCCGCTGGCGGCGGCGGCACGCGATTTGCGAGGCCGGGTGGACGCCGAGCTGATCGAACCCATTCCCACCGCCATGCGCACCATGCTCGCACGACCCGTCAAAAAGGATATTCGATGACCGACACCCTGATCCGCGGCACCGTCGTCACGTCGCAGGCAGTGATGAAGAATGGCTGGATCGCCGTCACCGGCGAGCGGATCGAAGCGGTGGGGCAAGGCGACGCACCGCCAGCCGCTACCGTGCTGGATTACGGCGACAAGCTGGTGCTCCCCGGCCTCGTCGATGGGCATATGCATACCAGTTCGGCGGTCGGCTGGGCCGGGATCGAGGGATCCACCCGCTCGGCGGCGGCCGGTGGCGTAACCACCTGCGTCGACATGCCCTACGACGTGCCGCAGGCGGTGACGGATGCCGGCGTACTGGCCGAGAAAATTGGCTGGGTCGAGCGACTCGCCCATGTCGACATGGCGCTCTACGGCACCATCAAGAAGCATGACGGGGTGGAGGCCATTGCCGGGCTGGCGGCGGCGGGCATCTCGGCGTTCAAGCTCTCCACTTATGAGTACGACGCGGTGCGCTTTCCGCGCATCGACCATCCGACCATGCGCGAGGCGTTTGCCGCCATCGCGCGCACCGGGCTGCCGGTGGCGGTGCACAACGAAGATCAGGAGTTGGTCGAGCGCCTGACCGCGGCGGCCCGCGCCGCCGGGCAGACGGACGCGATCATGCACGCCCGCACCCGTCCGCCGCTGGCCGAGACGATGGCCGACCTGGAAATCTTCGAGATCGGCCTCGAAACCGGCGCCCATGTCCACATCGCGCACTCCTCCGTCGCCCGCGGCTTCGCCATCGCGGAAGCCTTCCGCGGCATGGGCGGGCAGGCGACTGGCGAGGCCTGCATCCAGTATATGTGCATGACCGAGGACGACCTGGTCCGGCTCGGCGGGCGCGGCAAGTGCAACCCGCCTTTCCGCACCGCCGACGAGGTGGAGCGGATGTGGGAAGCCTTCGTGGCCGGCAAGATCCAGTACGTCTCGACCGATCACGCGCCCTGGCCGGCGGACCGCAAGGCGTCGGCGGACATCTTCGCCTGCGGGGCGGGGCTGACCGGGTTGCAGAGTTTCGCGCCGCTGATGTTCACGCTGCTCGACGAGCGCGGCCTGTCGCCGACGCTGCTGGCGACGTATTGCGCCCAGCGCAGCGCCAAACTGCACGGAATCTGGCCGCGCAAGGGCGAGATCGCGGCCGGGTCGGACGCCGATCTGGTGGTGCTGGAACGCGGCGAGTTCGCGTTCGACGAGACGACGATCCAGGACGTGCCGGCGATGCGCTGGTCGCCATACCAAGGCCGGCCGTTGCGCGCCCGCGTGGCGGCGACACTGCTGCGCGGGGCGGTGATCTGGGACGGACAGGCCGTTCTCGCGCAGCCGGGCCAGGGCCAATTCATCCGGCGAGAGGCACACTGACATGACCCGTACCATCACCGTCGCAGCCGCCCAACTCGGGCCGATCCAGCTTGCCGAGCCCCGCGCCGAAGCGGTCGGGCGCATGGTGCGGCTGATGGAGCACGCGCATCGGCGCGGTGTCGAACTCGTCGTATTCCCCGAACTGGCACTAACGACGTTCTTCCCGCGCCATTATCTGGAGGATCGCGCTGAGGCGGATCGCTGGTTCGAAACCTCCCTACCCTCCAACGAGACGGCGCCGCTGTTCGAGGCAGCCCGGCGGTACGGCATCTCGTTCCATCTCGGCTATGCCGAGAAGACGCCGGACGGGCATCATTACAACACCGCCGTGCTGGTCGGCCCCGGCGGCGAGATCATGCTGAAATACCGCAAGGTGCATCTGCCGGGTCACGCCGACTACCTGCCGCATCGCAAGGTGCAGCATCTGGAGAAGCGGTACTTCGAAGTGGGCGACCTCGGTTTTCCCGTCATCCGCGCGCCGCTCGGCGGGCAGCAGGTCAATGCCGGGCTGATGATCTGCAACGACCGGCGTTGGCCGGAGGCCTGGCGCGTCATGGGGCTGCAATCGGTCGAACTGGTCATGTTGGGCTACAACACCCCCAGCACCAACCAGGACGCTGCCGGCTTCGAGGCGCACCATCTGCGGGTGGCGCACAGCCATCTCAGCATCCAGGCCGGCGCCTACCAGAACTCGACCTTCGCCGTTGCGACCGCGAAGGCCGGCACGGAGGATGGCTGCGAGCTGTTCGGCAACTCGATTATCGTCAACCCGCAGGGCGAGATCATGGCGGAGGCGACGAGCTGGAGCGACGAGTTGATCACCGCCGATTGCGACCTCGACCGCTGCACGCTGGGACGCACCACAATCTTCGCCTTCGACCGGCATCGCCGCCCGGAAGCCTATGGCCGCATCCTCGAGCAGGTCGGCGCGGTCGAGCCGCCGGTTTGGACGCCTACTGCGGCGGGCGCTTCCACTCGCTGAGCGGGATGCGCGGCAGTTCGAACTGGTCGCCGGTACGGCAATAGCCGCCGCCACCGTGCATGCGGCCGATCAGGTCGAGCGCCGGTGTGTCGACGTAGCGCTTGGCCTCGTCCAGCACCGCCGCGTCGGCGAGGTGCATGTAAAGGATGCGGCCGATCACCAGGTCGCGGTCCTGCGGCAGTTCGACGATCTTGTAGACTTCGCACTCGAAGCCGACCGGGCTTTCGGCGAGGCGAGGCGTCGCGATCTTGACGGAGGGCGCGGTGACCAGCCCGGCTTCCGTCACTTCGCTGGCCTCCGGGCCGAAATCTATGGCGGTCACCACCATCGCCTGGGCCAGAGTCTGATTGACCATGTTGACGACGAATTGGCCGGAGGCGCGAATATTGACCGCGGTGTCCTTGCGACCGCCGCCACCCAAGCCCTCGATGCTGATGCTGATCAGCGGCGGGTCGCCGGCAACGCCATTGAAGAAGGAATACGGCGCAGCGTTGACGACGCCGGCGGCGGACTGCGTGACCACCCAGGCGATCGGGCGCGGCACGATGGTGGAGACCATCAGCTTGTAGCGATCTTTGCCGGAGAGTTCCGCGAAATCGAATTGCATGGGCGACACCGAACCGTTCGGCATCACTCTCGGCCCCCTGCCCTACCGCGTCCAGTTTCCCGATCCGACGGGCCGGCGTAGCCTGACCTGGTGAACGATCGAGGTCGCCGAGTGCCTGAAACCAACGTGACGCCGACGCCGATCCGGTTCGATCCCCACGCCACCGGTCCGCTCGCTGGCTTTCGCGTCCTCGACCTCAGCCGATTGGTGGCGGGCAACATGCTGTCCCTGCAGTTGGCCGATTTCGGCGCCGAGGTGATCAAGGTCGAACCGCCGGACGGCGACCCGTTGCGCGCCTGGCGCGACGGCGGACAGCCACTGTTCTGGAAGACGTATAGCCGCAACAAGCTTTCGATTGTGCTGAACCTGCGGCAGCCGGCGGCGACGGAAGCCTTGTTGCGCTTGGTCGACGGGGCCGACGTATTCATCGAGAATTTTCGCCCCGGAACGCTGGAAGCGATGGGCCTGGACCCCGACCTGCTGCGCGCCCGCAATCCGCGGCTGGTCATCGTCCGCATTTCCGGCTTCGGACAGACCGGGCCCTATGCCAAGCAGCCCGGCTTCGGCACCCTGGTCGAAGCCATGAGCGGGTTCGCCGACCGGACGGGGTTCCCCGACCGCGAGCCGGTGCTGCCGCCCTTGGCGCTGGCCGACATGATCGCCGGGCTGTCGGGTGCGATGGCGGTGGTCACGGCGCTGCTGGCCCGCGAGCGGGGCGGTAATGGCGGCGGCGGCCAGGTGATCGACTTGTCGCTGCTGGAGCCGATCTTCTCCACCTTGGGGCCGGAGGCAGCGATCTATCAGCAGACCGGTCAGATCAAGCAGCGCATGGGCAACGGCTCCAACACCTCGGCGCCGCGCAACATTTATCGCTGCGCCGATGGCGGCTTCGTCGCGCTGTCCGGCTCGATCCAGGCGATGGCCAAGCGGATCTTCGCGGTCATCGGCAAGCCCGAGATGATCGACGATCCCCGCTTCCGCACCAACACCGACCGCGTGCAGAACCGCGATCTGGTCGACGTGGCCGTCGGCGGCTGGTTCGCGGCGCGGCCGCGTGATGAGGCATTGGCGATCATGCGGGAGGCCGGCGTCACGGCCGGGCCGGTGTATGACATCGCCGACGCGGTTGCCGATCCGCACTTCCGGGATCGCGAGGTGCTGGTGGACGTGGAGGACGACGATCTCGGCTCGATCCCCGTGCACAACATCGTGCCGCGCCTGTCCGACACGCCCGGCGTATGGCGGCACCAAGCGCCTTCACTGGGCCAGCATACCGATGCGCTGCTGGCCGCGGCCGGCTACGCAGAGGACGACATCGCCCAACTGCGCGCCAACGGCGCGGTGGCCTGACCAGCCAGCGGGAAAGCTCACGTATCCACCGGTTGCCGGAATCCGCCTTGGCACACGCTTTCGTGTCAACCGACCGAAGGAGTGGATTTTTCACCCGTGATGTGTCACAACACTGATGTGACCGACGGGTCATCTAATTACCCGTATCATCGTCGACAACGATGAGGTCATTTTCATTTGGAGTGTCACCGGCCCTATGCCGTCCGTTTCCTTGTCGAAGTCGTTTCAGCGCGCCGTCAGCTGCCTCATCCTGACATCCAGCCTGGTCCTCACCGGGTGCAAGGAAGAGAAGAAGCAGGCGGGACCGCCGCCAAAGCCCGAAGTCGACGTCGTAGTGCTGCAAACGCAGCCGGTAACCCTGAAGACCGACTTGCCCGGCCGGACCGCGCCTTACCGCACGGCAGAGATTCGCCCGCAGGTCGGCGGCGTGATCCTCAAGCGGCTGTTCACGGAAGGCGACACGGTCAAGGCCGGCCAAGTCCTCTACCAGATCGATCCAGCGCCATACGAAGCTGCGTTGGCCAGCGCCCGTGCCCAGTTGTTGAAGGGGCAAGCCGCGCTGCAGACTTCGCAGGCAACCGTAGGCCGCTACCGTCCGTTGGTCACCGCCAACGCGATCAGCAAGCAGGATCTCGACAACGCCGTCGGCACGCTCGGCGGCAACCAGGCCGATATCGCGGCGGCCCAGGCCGGCATCAAATCCGCCCAGATCAACCTCAACTACACCAAGGTGACGTCGCCGATCACCGGCAAGACCGGGCGTTCCGCCGTCACGGAGGGCGCGCTCGTCACTGCCAACCAGACCACGACGCTGGTGACAGTGACGCAGCTGGACCCGATCTACGTCGACGTCGCCCAGCCCAGCACGACCATTCTGCGGCTGCGGCGGGAATTGGCCAGCGGCCAGATCAAGAGCGCCGGCGCCGACCAGATCGAGGTTCATCTCCTGCTCGAGGACAACAGTCGCTACGAGCAGCCCGGCAAGCTGCAGTTCAGCGAAGTCACCGTCGATCAGGGCACCGGCGCCATCACGCTCCGCGCCATCTTCCCGAACACGGCCGGGCTGCTGCTGCCCGGCATGTTCGTCCAGGAGGAGATCGAGGAGGGCGTGCGCCAGGACGGCATCCTGGTGCCGCAACAGGGCATCACCCACAACAGCAAGGGCGAGGCTACGGCGCTGCTGGTCGGCAAGGACGGCAAGGTCGAAAGCCGTGTCGTGACCACGGACCGGGCAATCGGCGATGCCTGGCTGATCGGCAAGGGGCTGAATGCCGGTGACCGGATCATCGTCAAGGGCGTGCAGTCTGCCAAGCCCGGCGCTGAGGTCACCGCGCACGAGGTCAAGTTGGACGTCCCGAGCGGCGACGCGGCGGCCAACCCGCCCGCCAAACAATAGGGCCCCCGCATGTCACGCTTCTTCATCGACCGCCCGGTCTTCGCCTGGGTGCTGGCGATCGTCCTGATGCTCGTCGGCGCCGTCTCGATCCTGAAACTGCCGATCGCACAGTATCCGCCCATCGCGCCGCCGGCCGTCTCCATCACCGTCACCTACCCCGGCGCCTCGGCCGAAACGGTGCAAAGCACGGTTGTGCAGGTCATCGAGCAGCAGTTGAGCGGCATCGACCACCTGCTGTATTTCTCGTCGGCCAGCAACAAGGACGGCAGCATCAGCATCACGCTGAGCTTCGCGCAGGGCACCAACCCGGACATCGCGCAGGTCCAGGTGCAGAACAAGCTGCAGCTGGCGCAGCCGCGGCTGCCGCAAGCCGTGCAGCAACAGGGCATTCGCGTCGCCAAGGCCACCAAGAACTTCCTGGTCGTGCTCGGCTTCGTGTCAACCGACGGCAGGCTGTCAACGGTCGACCTCAGCGACTTCATCGCCTCCACCGTGCAGGACCCGCTCAGCCGCACCAACGGCGTCGGCGACTACCAGCTGTTCGGCTCCGAATATGCCATGCGCATCTGGCTCGACCCGGCCAAGCTGGTCAATTACGGCCTGACTCCCGGCGACGTCAGTACCGCCATTCAGGCCCAGAACGTCCAGGTCGCCGCCGGCGAACTGGGCGGGCTGCCGGCAGTGCCGAACCAGCAGCTCAACGCCACGATCATCGGGCCGTCCTACCTCCAGACGCCCGAGGAGTTCGGCAAGATCCTGCTCCGTGTGCAGGCAAGCGGCGCCCGCGTGCTGCTGAGCGACGTCGCCCGCGTCGAACTCGGCGGCGAGGTCTACTCCATCAGCACCAAGTACAACGGCAACCCGGCCTCGGCGATCGCGATCAAGCTGGCCAGCGGCGCCAATGCGCTCGACACTGTCAAGGCGGTCCGCGCCACGGTTGAAAGCCTGCGGCCCAACTTCCCGCCCGGCGTCGACGTGATCTACCCGTTCGACACCACGCCGTTCGTGCAGCTCTCGATCGAGGAAGTGGTCAAGACGCTGGCCATCGCGGTCGTGCTCGTGTTCCTGATCATGTTCCTGTTCCTGCAGAACTTCCGCGCTACGCTGATCCCCACCATCGCGGTGCCGGTCGTGTTGCTCGGCACATGCGGCGTGCTGCTGGCGTTCGGCTATTCGATCAACAGCCTGACGATGTTCGGCATGGTGCTGGCGATCGGCCTCCTAGTCGACGACGCCATCGTCGTGGTCGAGAACGTCGAACGCGTGATGCACGAGGACCATCTTTCGCCCAAGGAAGCCACGCGCAAATCGATGGACGAGATCTCCGGCGCGCTGGTCGGCATCGCACTGGTGCTGACGGCGGTGTTCCTGCCGCTGTCGTTCTTCGGCGGCTCCACCGGCGTCATCTACCGGCAGTTCTCCATCACCATTGTCAGCTCCATGGTGCTGTCCGTCGCAGTGGCGCTGATCTTCACCCCCGCACTCTGCGCCACCATTCTCAAACCCGGCGAGGGCGAGAAGAAGAAGGGTTTCTTCGGCTGGTTCAACCGTAAGTTCAACGCCGGCAACAAGCGCTACATCGGTGGCGTCAAGGGCATCATCGCCCACCCGTTCATCTCGATGATCGTGTTCTTCGGCATCGTCGCCGTGATGGTGGTGATGTTCATCCGCATTCCCAGCGGCTTCCTGCCGGAAGAGGACCAGGGCGTGCTGTTCGTCCAGGTCACGGCTCCGCCCGGAGCAACGGCCAATCGTACTCAAGCGGTGCTGGACGAGATGGCCGACTACTTCCGCAAGGAGGAGGCCAGCAACGTCGAAGGCGTGCTGGAGGTCAACGGCTTCAGCTTCGGCGGCCAGGGGCAGAACTCCGGCCTTGGCTTCATCAAGCTCACTGATTGGAGCAAACGGCCTGGCTCCGAGAACAAGGTCCAGGCCATCGCCGCCCGTGCGCAGGCGCGTTTCGGCAAGATCAAGGATGCCCAGGTGTTCGCGTTCGCACCGCCGGCGGTGCTGGAATTGGGCAACGCCACCGGCTTCGACTTCGAGCTGCAGGATAGCGGCAACAAGGGCCACACGGCGCTGATGAACGCCCGCAACCAGCTGCTGGGCATGGCGGCGCAGGACAAGCAGATGGTGGCCGTTCGCCCCAACGGGCTGAACGACGAACCGCAATACACCATCAAGATCGACCGCGAGAAAGCCAACGCCCAGAGCTTGAGCCTCGCCTCGATCAACACGACGCTGTCGGCGGCCTGGGGCTCGTCCTACGTCAACGACTTCATCGATCGCGGCCGGGTCAAGCGGGTGTTCATGCAGGGCGAGTCCAACTCCCGCATGTTGCCATCCGAATTGGACGGCTGGTACGTCACCAACACGCTCGGTCAGATGGTCCGCTTCTCGTCGTTCGCGACCGGCGAGTGGACCTATGGCTCCCCGAAGCTCGAGCGCTACAACGGCTTGCCGTCGGTGGAAATCTTGGGATCCCCGGCACCGGGGCTGAGCAGCGGCGACGCGATCAAGGCGATGACCGAGTTGGCCAAGAAGCTGCCGGACGGCTTCACCTATCAGTGGACCGGCTTGTCCTATGAGGAACAGGCCTCGGGGTCGCAGACCCTGGCGTTGTATTCCGGGTCGCTGATCGTGGTGTTTCTGTGCCTGGCCGCGCTCTACGAAAGCTGGACGATCCCGGTCGCGGTGCTGATGGTCGTGCCGCTCGGCGTGCTCGGTGCCGTGCTAGCGACGTCGCTGCGCGGGTTGGACAACGACGTGTATTTCCAAGTCGGCCTGCTCACCACGATCGGGCTGGCGGCCAAAAACGCCATTCTGATCGTGGAATTCGCCAAGGCCAACTACGATGCCGGCAAGGGATTGGTCGAGGCCGCGGTGCTCGCCGCCCAGGAGCGGCTGCGGCCGATCCTGATGACGTCGCTGGCCTTCGTGCTCGGCGTGTTGCCGCTGGCGATCTCGACCGGCGCCGGCTCCGGCGGGCAGAACGCGATCGGCACCGGCGTGGTCGGCGGGATGCTGTCAGCGACGGTGCTGGCGATCTTTATGGTGCCGTTGTTCTTCGTGGTCATCCTGCAGCTGTTCCGGGTAAAGTCGGCCGCCGAGATGGAAAAGCAGCCGGCGGAGGCGGCGGAATGAGCCGCCGCGTCGCACTCTCTGCTGTTGCCGTCGCGTTGTTGGGTGGTTGCTCGTTGATCCCCGACTACTCTCGGCCCGACCTGCCGGTCACGCCCGCCTACCCGACCGGCCCGGCTTATACCGACACGCGCCTGCCAGCGGCGCAGACCGGTCCGGCGGCCGTGACGGTCGGATGGCGCGAGTTCTTCCCCGACCAGCGCTTGCAGGCACTGATCGCCATTGCGTTGCAGAATAACCGCAACCTACGCGTTGCCGCTCTCAACGTGGAGCGGGCACAGGCGCAATTCCGAGTCCAGCGGTCGGATCTGTTTCCCCACATCAGCCTGTCCGGGATCGGCCAGTACGGCACCTTGCCGGAGAGCACATCCATCACGAGCAGCGGCGCAGGCGCCGGAGCGGCGGCCGGAGCCGCTGGCGGAGCCCTCGGCGGCGCCAACGCAGTCGCCAGTTCGCCGACCAGCCTGCAGACGACCGGCGGGCAGCACATCTCGTATCGGTACTATAACGTGGGTCTCGGCTTCGCAGCCTACGAGCTGGACCTGTTCGGCCGCCTGCGCAGCCTCTCGGCCCAAGCGTTCGAAGCCTACCTCTCGACGGCCGAGACGGCGCGCAGCACGCAGATCAGCTTGGTGGCCGAAGTCGCCAGCGCCTATCTGAGCACCGTGGTCGATGCCGCGCTGCTGAAGATCACCGAGGACACGGTCAAGAGCGAGCAATCGGCCCTGGACCTGACCAACACGCAATTCCAGGGTGGCATCACCACGCTGCTGAGCGTGCGGCAGGCGGAGACGGCGGTGGAGACCGCCAGGGCCAATCTATCGCTCTACACACGGCAGGCGGCGCAGGACGAGAACGCGCTGGTGCTGCTCCTCGGCCAGCCGGTGCCGGCCGACCTGCCGCCGGGTCGCGGGCTGGATCAGCAGGACCTGTTGTCCAACCTGAACGCCGGGCTGCCGTCGGACCTGCTGCTGCAGCGTCCGGACATCCGGGCAGCCGAGCACACGCTGCTATCGGCCAACGCCAGCATCGGCGCGGCACGGGCGGCATTCTTTCCGTCGATCTCGCTGACCACCAGCGGCGGCGTAGCCGGCAACCAGCTCAGCCGGCTGTTCACCGGCGGCGGCCTGACATGGAGCTTCTCGCCGCAGCTCAACCTGCCGATCTTCACCGCCGGCCAGAACCAGGGCAACCTCGACCTGGCGAAGACGGAAAAGAACATCGACATCGCTCAGTACGAACAGACGATCCAGACCGCCTTCCGCGAGGTTTCGGACGCGCTGGCGGGGCGGGCGACCTATGTCGACCAGGTGCAGTCTCAGCAGCGGCTGGTGGATGCGGCGGCAGACAGCCTGCGATTGTCGTTGCTGCGGTTCCGGGCGGGGGTGGATTCGTTCCTGCCAGTGCTGCAGGCGCAGCAGACGCTGTATCCGGCGCAGCAGAACCTGCTGAGCCTGAAGCAGGCGCAACTGACCAACCTGATCAACCTCTACAAAGCGCTCGGCGGCGGCTTGAGCGACACCAGCACCGTCCAATCGGTGGCCTCCACGCAGTAGCTTCGGGCGAGGTTGTCTACTCTGCTGAAACAAAGTTCTTTTCCTCGGACGCTTGCCCGGGGATGATGAGGTGTTGCGCCGCCCGCGCGACATGAACTGAAAGGAGCTGCGCCGATGCGTATCCATGCAGGCTACGACATTGCCTTTGATTGCAGCCAGCCAACGCCGATGCTGCTGCAGATCGCTGTCCATCCCAGCCGGACCAAGGATATGCTCACTCCGGGCATCATCGAGTTCCAGCCGCCGATCCCGGTCTCGACCTATGTCGACGGCTTCGGCAACGTCTGCACCCGCGTTGTCGCGCCAGCCGGCCGGCTGAGCATTTCGACACGCTTTGACATCCAGGATAGCGGGCTTCCAGACCGTGTCTCTCCCGAAGCGATGGAGCACCGGGTCGAGGACCTGCCGGACGACGTGTTGGTCTACCTACTCGGCAGCCGGTATTGCGATACGGACCGGCTCAGCGATATCGCCTGGTCGCTGTTCGGCAACACCAAGCCGGGCTGGTCCCGAGTGCAGGCGATCTGCGACTTCGTCCACCAGCGCATCAAGTTCAACTACATGGACGCGAGCGAGACGCGCACCGCGTGGGACGGCTACACCGAGCAGAAGGGCGTGTGCCGCGACTTCGCGCATCTCGCCATCGCACTGACCCGGTGCATGAACATCCCCGCCCGCTACTGCACGGGCTACCTGGGCGACATGGGCACGCCGAAGCCCTGGGCCGCCGGCGATTTCAGCGCCTGGTTCGAGGCTTATCTCAGCGGCGAGTGGCACACCTTCGATGCCCGCTTCAACGTGCCGCGCATCGGCCGCATCCTGATCGCGCAGGGACGCGACGCGACGGATTGCGCGATCTCGACCACTTTCGGCAAGCACCGGCTCGCCGGCTTCATCGTGATCACCGACGAGGTCGAAATGACCGAACCGGTCGGCTAGAGGCTTCAGCCCCGGGGCGCCCCGTGCGTCCTGGGGCCCGAGCGAGGCTCACGGAACGGTCACCTCCAGCGACTGCCACCCTGGAGAGGCGCTTTATTATTGCTGTAGTTCAGCCCCGGGTCTGACTGTCCGCCCCGACGCGGGCAACCAAGCCGGCGTCTTCAGTGAATGCGCGCCCCCCGACCGCCACGTTCAGGGCGCGGTTGGGCGAGGCCAGGCGCGCCATCGCGATCGTGGTCGTCAGGTCGCCGAGCCGGTCCAAGCGGTCGTGCGCCGGGCTGAGCGACAGGTCGAGCCGGTCGAACCAGGTGCCGGCCAGAAGCGCACCGAGTTCGTCGTCATTGTCCGGGAACTCGCAGCGAACCTGCCACCCGCCGGCCCGCAGGGTCTGGGCGGACATCGCCGCGCCCAGCGCGTGCGGCTCGCCGGATTGCGGTGCAACCAATGCGAGGCCGGCAAAGACGAGGTCGACCGGCGCATCCTGATCTAGCTGCCGCATCACCGTGTGCAGGGTGAACAGGCCGAGGCTGACGTCCAACTCGCTGCACTCATCGCGCGACCAGCCATCGCCCAAATCGCGCGCTGCGGCGGTGAACAGGGCCGTCCGGGCGACCGACGCGCCACCGGCAGGTCCGGTTGCCGACCGCACCAGCGCCAGGGCGGCATCGACGTCGTCGGCCCGCAGCAGCCCGGCCAGCCGCGCGCCAGCGGTGGTCTGCAGCAAGTGCGGCACGATCTCGGCCGTCACGATGGATTCCAGCGCCACCAGCCGTCCGGCCGATCCGGGCATGGGTGCGAGCCGGTCCAGGATGTGGGCGGCGTGCTCGGGCCGGCGACGCAGCGCCGCCAGCAGTTTCGGCGGCGGCGTGATCACCTCGCGCGTCCCTGCCGACTGCACGCCGTCGGCCAAGGCGAGCTTCATGCTCCAGCCATGAAAATTGCGCCGGGCGGTGGGACGCCGGGTCAGCACCTCGATGTCGGTGTGCCGGGCGTCGCCGTTGATGGAGCGCATGACCCGGGCCACGGCATCGTCGGGCCCCTCGAGCCACTGAAAGAAGCTCGCATCATCGTAGAGCATCAGCCCGGTGATGGCTTCGGCCCGGTTGCGGCGCTCGGCGACCTTGGTCAGATCCAGCAATTCGATAGGTGTCAACGGCCGGGTCGCCCGGCTTCGGTAAACCAGGGTCGACAGCTTGGGCTGATTGCCGCTGACACTCGCCTTCGACACGCAAACCGCTTCGCTCATCGCCGCCTTCCTGTTTTTGGACGGGGTGGTGAGATGCAAACACAGGAAGCAGCCTGGCTGCATCCATGGAAGGTTCGCATCCAACCGGGACACCTCGCCCAGGGATCAGCGCTCC
>Ga0160428_1001832_pt1 | contig 14549 bp, 10 predicted proteins | sample SolpanmetagenomM_FD_108198 | JGI IMG/M metagenome (GOLD analysis project Ga0160428, IMG submission 108198) | Solar panel surface microbial communities from Lawrence Berkeley National Laboratory, California, USA - M | ecosystem: Engineered > Built environment > Solar panel > Unclassified ... | reverse complement strand
TCCGCGGTCTTGGCTTCCTGGATCTGCAGCGTCTCGTCGATCAGCTGGCGGATCACGAGCAGGCGGTATTGCGCCATTTCCTGCTCCGACAATTTCATGTCGCGTGCGGCGAGCAGGAAGGCGAGGCGCTGGTCGACGTCGGTTCCGGTAATGACGGTGCCGTTGACGATCGCGGTCGGCTTGCGGACGTTGGGGTCGACCTTGCCGAAGATCTGCGGGTTGCTCGGCAGATCGAGATTGCCGCCACGGTTGGCGGACGCTTCCGGTGCTCCGGAATCCTGCGACGCTGCGTCGGGGGTGGTCTGCGCGATCGATCCGCCCGCCATCGCGAGCGACGCCGCGAGCATCGTGCCGAACCCGAAGCGGCGCAGGTTGCGCGCCGTCTTGCCATTAGTCGTCGTCACCAAATCCCAATCCCATCCCGCACGGCCGAACTCTGGCCATGCCCCTAGTACAGCCATGTGGCTGAACCGTGGCTTAGCGGCCACAGTCCTCGCGCCTAGCGTTAGCGCCCCAAATTCTTGAACGCCAGCGTCAACAGGTAACTGTTGCCGCTGCGCGCATCGCCGGTGTTCTGGTAATCGCGCCGCCACGTCACGCCGAGGCGAAGGCAATCGTCCTCATATTGGACGCCGAGCCGATGTCGGATCGGATCGAACCCGTCCGACAGCGCGAGCGGATCCTCGTTGCGATCGGTCAGGTTGATAACGGTCGAGCCGAAAGCCGACCAGAAGCGTGCGAACTGTACCCGCCCGCCGAGCCGCACTTCCTCACGGTCGCGCAGATCCTCGAGCGTCGGGTCGATGTTGCGGTTGAGCCGCAGGTACCCCACCAGGAAGTAGGTGCTGCGCGACCCGATCGTCGCGTCGAGTTCGTTGCGACGGATCGCGAGCCCGTCCTTGTCGAGCCGGTAGCGGTGGATCACCGAGACGAAATCGCGGAAGCGGAACTCGGTCCGCCCGACGATGTCGGACAGCCGTCGCGATAGGCCGGTGCCGTCGGGAAACAGCGTCGGGCGGCTGTTGAGTCGATAGCTCTGGCCGACGTTGGTGCTGAACGCGATACCGGGCAGGTCGACCTGCCAGTCCACCCCATAAGTGAAGCGGGTCGAATCCTCGAACCGGTCGTATCCGGGGAAACGGTTGAGCGCGAAAAGGTTCGAATCCTCGAGATCGACCGAGCGCGCGTCCTCATTGGGGATCGCCATCGTTCCCGACTGCGGCGAGGTAACGATCTGGAAGCGCGGGATTACCCGCTGCGTCCCGCTCAGGAACGTGCCGATCAGCGGATATTTCACGTCGACCGCAAACGCGCCGATCAACCGACCGTGGAAACCATCCTCACCGCGATACGACGCGACTGTGGTCGCAAGCGCATCGTTGGTGTTGTACACGTCTCCCCGGCCGAACGCGGTGAAGGTGATTTCCTGCCCCCACGGGGTCAGCTTGCGCAGGTCCCACCGCGCGCTGCCGAACGCCCGTTGCGTGTCCTGGCCCGCAGTCCGCGTGATCGCGAGGCTGTTGAGCTGGAACTCGAATGTCCCGCCGAGGAAGCTGTTGGGGATACGCTTGCGGTAGTCGATCTCGGGGAGGGCGACCGGTTGCAGCCCCTGCTTGTCCGCGACTCGCAGCGTCTGGACGTACCAGCCGTTGATCGCGAAATAGCTGTTCTGATCGATCCGCTCGAGGCTCGCGGTCGTCCGCAGCCGGTCGTCGCGCGAGATGTCATAGCGCCGCAGGAAGGTGCGGTCGCTCGCGAGCCGGACCGACCCGCTCACGCTCCAGTTGGGCGAAAGCTGGAACCGGCCCGACGCGTCGAAATAGCCGCGGAAGGAATTGGGGGTGCCCGGCGGAGTTGCCTGGAGCAGGTTGTTGCTCCGTGGGCTCGCGGTCGCATAGCCGGTGATGCGATAGGCACCGAGCGTGTTGAGCGCCTGGTAGTCCGCCTGCAACATCGGCAGGACGTCGCTGAACACGCGCGGCGTGATCGTCAGGCCACGGTTCGGCGCGAGCGCGAAATGATAGGGCTGCGCGAATTCGAGACCGTTGACGCGGCCATAACGGAAGTCGGGGCTGAGCAGCCCGCTGTCGTTCCCGCCGCCGATCGGGTTGGAGAAAGCGGGGAGCGGCAGCGAGGGCAGGCCGAACAGGTCGATCCGTGCGCCCTTGTAATAGATCCGCCCGCGCTCCGGGCGGTAGATCACGCGCGTCGCGGTGATCTTCCACGCCGGTTCCTTGGGGCAGTTGTCCGACGTGGTGACCGCGCACGGCGTGTACGCCGCGTCCTCGAGCGTGACCGTCTCGTTGAGCGATCGCGTGCCCCGGCGCGCGGCCAGCCGCCCGCCTTTTTCGAGCACGAGCAGCATGTTGTCGACCATGCCGTCCTTGAGCGCGTCGGTCAGCTCGATCGCGTCGCCGTAAGCCGTGTCGCCGCCCGGGTTGACGATCGCGATGTTGCCGGTCGCCATGACCTTGCCGGTCTTGCGGTTCCACACGACCTTGTCGGCGCGCAGCCGGTCCCCGGTGCGGTACAGGCGGACATCGCCGGTCGCGGTGACGATCTCGTTGTTGATGTCATATTCGAGCGTCCCCGCGTTGAACTGCACCTGATCGTCGTTGACGCTCGGCGTGGTTGACGGGGGCGGGGGCGCGACGGTGCGCGTCTGCAGATCCTGCGCGAGGGCGGGATGGGCGAGCAGCGCAAGCGGCGCGGCGCAACTGGCGAGGAAAACGGCACGCTTCACGTCGGAACAAACACCCAAATGCGATGAGGCCGGCGGCCGCTGGTCGATCATGCCCTATCGCATCGACATCGGCGCGCTGCAATCGCGCAAAACGCGCGCTTTGCCAGCGACGGCGCAACGGCCTAGAGACTGACGACTCATTGTGAATGATCGATCGAGGCTTGTTTCCATGCATATCGAGTTTTCCAGCGCGGCGCCCGCCACCGACGCAGCGCTTGTCTTCACCGTCGAAAAGGACGCGCTCGCGCGGTTGACGACCTCGCTGGTCGAGCCGGCAGCGCTCGATCTGCTCAAGGCGGCTGCCAAGGCGAGCCGGTTCGAGGGCGAGTCCGGCGCGATCTTCGAGACGTTCGTCGATCAGGGCGGGACCGTCCGCCGTGTCCTCCTGATCGGCACGGGTGCCGGCGGCGAGATGGATTACGAAAAGGCCGGTGGTGCGCTGACCGGGCGTCTGGCAACCTCGGGCGTCACGCAGGCAAGCGTCGATTTCGCGGGCGCTGGCGCCAGCGCCAAGACGATCGCCCGGTTTGCGGGCGCTGCGGCGCAGCGCAGCTGGCGGCATGACATCTACCGCACCAAGCTCCCCGAGAAGTCGAAGCCGACGCTGACCAGCATCGTGCTCCACAACACCCCCGAGGGCAGCGATGCGGCGTGGGCACCGCAGAAGGCGCTGACCGAGGGGCTCGAACTGACCCGCACGCTCGTCGCCGAGCCGCCGAACGTCATCTATCCCGAGAGCTTCGTCGCCAAGGTGCTGGCAGAGGTCGAGGGGCTCGGGCTCGAAGTCACCGTGCTGGGTGAAGAGGAAATGCACGCGCTCGGCATGGGTGCGCTGCTCGGCGTCAGCCAGGGGTCGGTCAAGAACGCGCAGCTCCTCGCGCTCAAGTGGAGCGGGAAGGGCGCGGGGGATCCCGATCTGGCGCTCGTCGGCAAGGGCGTTACGTTCGACACCGGCGGCATCTCGCTCAAGCCCGGACCCGGCATGGAAGACATGAAGTGGGACATGGGCGGCGCGGGCGCGGTCGTCGGCGCGATGAAGGCGATCGCCGGGCGCAAGGCCAAGGCGAACGTCATCGGCGTGTGCGGGCTGGTCGAGAACATGCCCGACGGCAACGCGATTCGCCCGGGCGACGTGCTGACCTCGATGTCGGGCCAGACGATCGAAGTGCTCAACACCGATGCCGAGGGGCGTCTGGTGCTGTGCGACGCGCTGACCTGGGTCCAGCGGACGCATCATCCCAAGACGATCGTCGATCTGGCGACGCTGACCGGTGCGATGATCATCAGCCTCGGCAGCGAGCATGGCGGTTGCTTCGCGAACGACGATTCGCTGGCGGAGGAGTTGCTCGCCGCGGGCAAGGCCTCGGGCGACCTGCTGTGGCGCTTCCCGATGAGCGATTCGTACAACAAGCTGATCGATTCGCCGATCGCCGACATGAAGAACGTCGGCCCGCGCGGGGCGGGTTCGATCACCGCGGCACAGTTCCTGCTGCGCTACATCGAAACCGGGGTGAAGTGGGCGCATCTCGACATCGCCGGGATGGTCTGGTCCGACAAGGCCGGCCCGAACTACGAAAAGGGCGCGACCGGTTACGGCGTGCGGCTGCTCGACCGGTTCGTCGCGGATAACTTCGAGGGCTGAGGCGGCACCCGCCGTCACCCTCTCCGCGGGCGGGGGTGACGGTCGGGGAAAAGGCACACGATGCAAGTCGACTTCTATCACCTGACGCTCCAGCCGCTCGATCGCGTGCTCCCCCGCATTGCGGAGCGCGTGGTCGGCGGCGGCGGTCGTCTGCTCGTCGTCGCCGAAAGCGGCGAGCAGCGCATCACGCTCGACCGGTTGCTGTGGACCTACGCGCCCGAGAGCTTCCTTGCGCATGCGCAAGCCGCCGGCGACGAAACCGATGCCGCACAGCCGATCCTGATCTCCGCCGAACCGAAGCCCGCCAACGCCGCGCGCAACGTCGCGCTCGCCGACGGCATATGGCGCGACGACGCGCTCGGCTTCGACCGCGCGTTCCACTTCTTCGACGAGGAGCGCATCGTCGAGGCGCGCGCGGCGTGGCGCGCGCTCGGTGACCGCGACGGGGTCGATCGCCGCTACTGGAAGCAGAATGACGAAGGCCGCTGGGAGCAGGCCGCCTGAGCGCACGCCGCCTGAGCGCACGGGGGCGGGTTGCATCGCCCCGATGCCCCGACTAGGGGACGCGCATATTCCCCTCTCATTACACAGGAGCTTCACGGTCATGGCCGCGAACCGCACGTTTTCGATCATCAAGCCCGACGCGACGCGTCGCAACCTGACGGGTGCCGTCACCAAGATGCTCGAGGAAGCCGGCCTGCGCGTCATCGCCTCCAAGCGCATCCAGATGACCCGCGAGCAGGCCGAGGGCTTCTATGCCGTTCACAAGGAACGCCCGTTCTTCGGTGAGCTCGTTTCGTTCATGATCTCGGGCCCGGTCGTCGTCCAGGTTCTCGAGGGCGAGAATGCGATGCAGCGCAACCGCGACATCATGGGCGCAACCAACCCGGCGAACGCCGACGCCGGCACGATCCGCAAGGAACTCGCCGAGTCGATCGAAGCGAACACCGTCCACGGCTCGGACAGCGACGAGAATGCCGAGATCGAGATCGCCTATTTCTTCAAGCCCGAAGAAATCGTTGGCTGATTTGAACTGGCGCGTACGGGCGGCGGGGCCGGCGGATGCCGATGCCCTGTCGCTCGTCGCGTCGGCGACGTTTCTCGATACCTATGCCGGCTCGCTCGACAGGAGCGACATGGTGGCGCATTGCGCCGCCAAGAACCGGCCCGAGACCTTCGCCGCCTGGGCGAGCGAACCGCGCGACGCGGTCCTGCTCGGGGAGATGATCCCCGGCCATGCGCCGGTCGGCTATGCGGTCCTGACCAGCTCGATCGATCTGCCGGTCGCGCTCGAACCCGACGATATCGAACTTAGACGGATCTACAGTCTGTCGCGACTCCACGGCTCGGGCCTGGGCCCGGCGCTGATGCAGCATGCCATCGATGCGGCGACGCGGCTCGGATGCGGTCGCATCCTGCTCGGGGTATGGGGCGAGAACTACCGCGCGCACCGCTTCTACGAGCGGCAAGGCTTTACCGTCGTCGGGACGCGACAGTTCCGGGTCGGCGCAATCGTCCATGACGATCTGGTCTACGCCCGGCGCCTCTAAGCGCCTGTCGGGCCATCAGGCTACGAACTGTTCCATCGTGATCCGGTCGTCGAGCGCATGTTCGGGATCGAACAACAGCGTCAGTTCCCGGGTCCGGTCGATCGCGATCTCGACCAGCGCGACGTCGCGGATTTCCCGCTGATCGGCGACCGCACTGACCGGGCGCTTGCCGGGCTCGAGCACGCGCAACCCGATCCGCGCCTTGTCGGGCAGGATCGCGCCCCGCCAGCGTCGTGGCCGGAACGGGCTGATCGGCGTCAGCGCGAGCATGTTCGACCCCAGCGGCAGGATCGGTCCCTGCGCAGAAAGGTTGTACGCGGTCGACCCCGCCGGGGTGGCGACGAGAATCCCGTCACACGCCAGTTCGCTCAGCACGACCCGGTCGTTGACCGTCACTTCCAGTTTCGCGGTCTGCCGCGTCTCGCGCAGCAGCGACACCTCGTTGATCGCAGGCAAGGCAAACACCTCGCCCGAGATCGTCGTCGCGGTCATCGCGAGCGGAACGACCTTGAACGCCTTGGTCCGTTCGAGCCGCCCCTCGAGCCCGTGCGACCGCCACTCGTTCATCAGGAACCCGACCGTCCCGAGGTTCATCCCGAACACGGGCACCACCGGCTTGCGCCGCTCGAGCATCGCATGCAGCGTCTGCAGCATGAAACCGTCACCGCCGAGCGCGACGATCAGTTCCGCCTCCTCGGGCGGTACCCAGTCGTGCGTCTCGGTTAGCGCCTGGAAAGCGGCCTGCGCAGGCGGTGTCGGCGATGCGACGAGGGCCCGACGCGGCGGCATGGTCATCCGCCGGTGACGCTCATGTGCCGTGCCACCGCCGGAGCCGCCGCATCGATGTCGAAATCGTGCCGCGCGGGCTTGGTCCGCATCGCACCGTCGAGTGCGGCGTCGAGTCCGGCAACGCCCTGCTCGCGCAGGATCGCCTTGAGATCGACCTGATCGTCATGCCCGAGGCAGGTGTACAACACCCCTTCGGTGGTCAGGCGGACACGATTGCAGGTCTCGCAGAAATTGCCGGTCAGCGGCGAGATGAGACCAAGCTTCGTCTTCGTACCCTCGACGCGCCAGTAGCGCGCCGGACCGCCGCTGCGATGCGAATCGCGCGCCAGCGAAAATTGCGCCGACAGCCGGTCGAACACAACCGGCAACGGCACGAACCGGTCCGCACGATCCTCGTCGATCTGCCCGAGCGGCATCGTCTCGATCAGCGTCAGGTCGAGCCCCTCCGCCACGCACCAGTCGAGCATCGGTGCGACATGGTCCTCGTTGAGGCCCTTGAGGACGACCATGTTGATCTTGACCGCGATTCCCGCATCGCGCGCGGCGAGAATGCCGCCGGTGACCCGGTCCACATCGCCGTGCCGCGTGATGTAGCGAAACGTTTCCGCATCGAGACTGTCGAGGCTGACGTTGATTCGCCGCATCCCCGCAGCCACCATCGCGTCGGCATGTTGCGCGAGCGCATTCCCATTCGTGGTCATCGTCAGCTCGTCGAGGCCGGCACCGACATGCCGTCCGAGCCGCTTCACCAGCTCGCCGACATCGCGCCGAACCAACGGTTCCCCGCCGCTGAGCCGGATCTTGGTGACCCCGCGCTCGATGAAACGCTCGGCGATGATCGCTATTTCTTCGAGGCTTAACAACGCACTACGCGGGAGGAACGTCATCTTTTCGGACATGCAGTAGCGACAGCGAAGGTCGCAGCGGTCCGTTACGGAAATCCGCAGATAACTGATCGTCCGCCCGTGGCTATCCTGCAACGGGCGGTTCGGGGAGGGGGCGGCGATTGTCATTGCTATGTGAGCTAAGCCTTCATTTGGCACGGAACAACCCCACCGCGCACCCTAGGACATCCTGTTGTTATCTTCTAAACCCCCGAACGGGCACATCTGCTCCCGCCGATCGAAGAAAGACGTCCGTCATCGCCCCGCAGACCGCACCGTTATTCGTATTGTCGTTCCGCCAGCGCGACGAACTCGCCTCCGTCGCGGCAGCTGCGGGCTGGCAGGTCGTTGCGGCGCGCCGTGCGGGCGGGGCCGAGCGACGGTTCCTGTCGAGCGGTGCCGCTGTCGCGGTGATCGATGCGCGTGGCGCAACCTCGGACGGGATCGCCGCGACCGCTGCGCTGGGCAGCGCGGTCGAGGCCAATGGCGGGGCGCTGCTGGCGCTGGTGTCGCGCGGCGAGAATGCGTCGATCACCGCGCTGTTTGACGCAGGGGCTACACATTTCCTCGCAAGTCCCTTTAGCGACGCGGAATTCTTGCAGGCTTTACGCTTCGCGTCGCGGCATGCGGAACGCATGGCTCGCGAATGGCAGGCGGGGACGATGTTCGCGCCGCTCGGCTGGCGGTATGATCCGGCAGCCGGGTCCTTGTTGCTGACGCCGGGCCTCGCGGCGTTGCTGGCCTGCTCCGAAGCGCCGTCGCTCCGATCGATGCTGCTCCATCTCGACCGGGGCGACCGGCTTGCCGCAACCGCTGCGTTGCGGCGCATGAATCATGCCCGACCCGCGACCGCCTTTGCGCACGATCTCGCGGGGGTCGGGCGAATCGTCCAGCATCTGCAACTCGATAACGATACCGGGCGAATCGATGCGGTGGTCGAACCGCTTGGCACCAAGCCCGAGCCCGCCGCCGAGGTCCGCGAGGCGCTTGCGGGCGCGCGCGATGCCGGGAGCGCGCGTCGCTGGCTCACGCGCCACCTCGCCGGGGAAGCCGCGGGACCGCTCCACGTCCTGCTCATCGCGCTCAACCGCTTCGAGATGGTCAACACCGCATACGGGCGTGCAGCGGGCGACGCGCTGCTTCGCTCGGCGCAGACGCGGGTCAAGGATGCGGTGCAGGAAGTCCTCGGGCGGGATGCGCTGGTCGCGCGAATGGGGGGCTCGACGTTCCTCGTCGCGATGTGTGCGCCCCGATTGCGAATCGACCTTGCGGCGGAGCGGATCGCCGCCGCGCTTGCGCGCCCCTTCGTCAGCGGGGATTCGATCGCGGTACTGGGGTGCCGGATCGGCCTGGCCGAAGCCTTTCAGGAGGACGATGCCGCACGATTGCTCCGCCGCGCAAGCGAGGCGCTTGCGGAAGCGCGCGAATCGGACAGCGCCACGTTGCGCGTGGCGGACGCCGACGGGGGCAGCGCGACGATCGACCGGCTCGCGGTCGAACTCCACCATGCGATCGAACGCGGCGACATCGGTATCCTGCTCCAGCCACAGGTTGCGATCGCAACGGGGGAGATCATCGGCGTCGAGGCGCTGGCGCGGTGGCAACATGCCGCGCTCGGGACGATCGGCGCGGATACGCTGTTCGCCGCGGCGCAACGCGCGGATCTCGAAATCGGCCTGTCCGATCATATCCAGAGCCTTGCGTTGATGCAGGCGGCAAATTGGCCCGCGGCCCTGTCCGACCTGCGGCTGTCGCTCAACCTGACCGCGGCGGATATCGCGCGGCCGGGCTTTGCCGATCTGTTCCTCGACCGGGTCGACCGAAGCGGCTTCCCGCGCACGCGGCTGACGCTCGAGATTACCGAGAGCGGGCTGATCGAGGATCTCGGGGTCGCGGCGGGCCTGCTGTCGTTGCTGCGCGGGGCGGGGTGCCGCACCGCGATCGACGATTTCGGGACGGGCTATTCGAGCCTCGCCTATCTCAAGGCGTTGCCGCTCGATTATCTCAAGATCGACAAGAAGCTCGCGCAGGACATCACCGGATCGCCGCGCGACCGGATCGTCGTGCGCGGGGTGATCGACATGGCGCGCTCGCTCGGCCTCACCGTGATCGCGGAAGGGGTCGAGACGCCCGAGCAACTCGAGGGCCTCGCGACCGAAGGGTGTCAGATCTATCAAGGCTTCCTGTGCGCCGAACCGCTTTCAGTCACGGCGTTGACCGCGTTGCTCGCGAAGGTTTCCTAGCCGGCGGTCGGCGCTTTCGTCACCCCGGGTTTTTCCCGGGGGGGCGCGGTGAATCCCCCGCTTCCGGCGTCACCCCAAATCGTTTCAGGGTTTCACCGTCAGGCGTTATCCCGCCGCTCGCGCAAGCCCCTTCGACAATTGCAAAGCGCCATGCAGCCGCGCCTTGGGATCGCCCCAGCTCCGCGTCACCACCAGCTTCGAATCGGGCCGCAACCGCGCGACTCCGTCGAGCTTCGCGACCCACGCCAGCAGCCCCGTGATATTGGGCGGCGAATCGTTGAAGAAGGAGACCAGCGCACCCTTCGGCCCGACGTCGATCTTCGACACGCACGCCTTCTTGGCGTTGAGCTTGATCTCGATGAGGCGGACGAGGTTCTCGGTCGGCCCCGGCAGCGCGCCGAAGCGATCGATCAGTTCGGCGGCGAAGCCCTCCAGCGCATTCTGGTCCTCGACATCGTTGAGGCGACGATACAGCCCCATCCGCAGGTCGAGATCCGGGACATAGGTCTCGGGAATAAGGATCGGCGCGTCGACCGTGATCTGAGGCGAAAAGTCCTTCGGGCGAAGCCGCTGGCCACCGGCCTTGGCGTCCATGATCGCCTCTTCCAGCATCGACTGGTAAAGTTCGTAGCCAACCTCTTTGATATGCCCGGATTGTTCGTCGCCGAGCAGATTGCCCGCGCCGCGCTGGTCGAGATCGTGGCTGGCAAGCTGAAACCCGCCGCCGAGGCTGTCGAGGTCGGACAGGATCTTGAGCCGCTTCTCCGCGGTCTCGGTCAGGATCCGGTCGGCTGGCGTTGTCAGATAGGCATAGGCGCGCGTCTTGGCGCGGCCGACGCGACCACGCAGCTGGTATAGCTGCGCGAGCCCGAAGCGATCGGCGCGGTGGATGATCATCGTGTTCGCGCTCGGAATATCGAGCCCGCTCTCGACGATCGTGGTCGAGACGAGAACCTCGAACTTCTTGTCGTAGAACGCGGACATGCGTTCCTCGACCTCGGTCGGCGACATCTGCCCGTGCGCCACGACGAACCGCACCTCGGGGACGGATTCGCGAAGGAATTCCTCGATGTCTGGAAGGTCCTTGATCCGTGGTGTAACGAAGAAGCTCTGCCCGCCGCGATAATGTTCGCGCAGCAGCGCCTCGCGCAGCACGATCGGGTCCCACGGCATGACATAGGTGCGCACCGCGAGACGATCGACCGGCGGGGTCTGGATCACCGACAGTTCGCGCAGGCCCGACATCGCCATCTGCAGCGTCCGCGGGATCGGCGTGGCGGTCAGCGTCAGGACGTGGACGTTGGCCTTGAGCGACTTGAGGCGTTCCTTGTGGGTCACCCCGAAGCGTTGTTCCTCATCGACAATGACGAGGCCCAACCGCTTGAAATCGATACCCTTCGCCAGGATCGCATGCGTTCCGACGACGACGTCGATCGTCCCGTCGGCAAGGCCTTCCTTGGTCGTCTTCGCCTCGCCCGCGGGTACCAGCCGCGACAACCGCCCGACGTTGAGCGGGAAACCTTCGAGCCGTGCCTTGAAGTTGTTGAAATGCTGACGCGCCAGCAGCGTCGTCGGGCAGACCACGGCGACCTGCAACCCCGCCATCGCCGCAGCGAAGGCCGCGCGCAGCGCCACCTCGGTCTTGCCGAAGCCGACGTCGCCGACGACGAGCCGGTCCATCGGCGTGCCCTTTTCGAGATCGCCCATCACGTCCTCGATCGCGCGATCCTGGTCCTCGGTTTCCTCATAGGGGAAGCGATCGACGAACGCGGCATAGCCACTGTCGCGCTCGATCGTATCTGCCGGACGTAGCGCACGCTCGGCGGCGGTCGCGATCAGCTCGCCCGCGATTTCGCGGATCCGCTCCTTCATACGACTCTTGCGGCGCTGCCATGCCTCGCCACCGAGCTTGTCGAGACTCGCGCCGTCGGCGTCGGACCCGTAGCGGGTCAGCACCTCAAGGTTCTCGACCGGCACGAACAATTTGTCGCCACCTGCGTACGTGAGGGCGACGCAATCGTGCGGTGCCTGGCCGACCGGGATCGAGGTCAGGCCCTCATAGCGCCCGATCCCATGATCGGCGTGGACCACCAGATCGCCCGGCGTCAGCATCGCCAGTTCGGCAAGGAAGGCGTCCGCCGACTTCTTGCGCTTGTTCCGCCGCACAAGCCGGTCGCCGAGCATGTCCTGCTCGGTCAGCAGCGCGACTTCGGGCCCCGAGAAACCGTGATCGAGCGGAAGAACCAGCAAGGCCACGGACTTGGCACCGACACCCAAAGCCTGCTGCCAGCTGTCGACCTTGACCGTGTTGGTCAGTTCGTGATCGGCAAGCAGCCCCGCAAGACGGTCGCGCGAACCCGTCGAATAACTCGCAAGGATCGCCTTCCTGCCATCTTTCCGTAGCTTGCCGAGATGTTCCACGACCGCTTCGTAAATGTTGACGCCACTCGCGCGCTCCGCGCCGAAGTCCCGCGGGCCATCGACCCCGAAGTCGAGCACGGTCTTGCTCTCGGGTTCGTGGAACGCCGTGATCCGGTGCGCCGGCGCGGCGTCGAGCTGCTGCGCGAAATCCCTTGCGGTCAGGTACAAGGCGTCTGGCGGGAGCGGCCGGTAGCTGCCCGGATCGCTCGACTGCGCCTTGACGCGGTTGCCGTGATAATCGGTGATCGCCTCGAACCGCGCCTCGGCGGCAGCGACGGCGCCCGCATCGCGAACCATGACGGCGTCATCGCCGAGATGGTCGAACAGCGTCGCCATCTTGTCCTCGAACAGCGGGAGCCAATGTTCCATCCCCGCAAGTCGACGTCCGTCGCTAATGGCCTGATACAGCGGGTCGCCGGTCGCGGTCGCGCCGAACCGCTCGCGATAGCGCGCGCGGAACCGCTTGATGCTGTCCTCGTCGAGCAATGTCTCTGAGGCAGGGAGCAGGACGAAGCCGTCGATCCGCCCGGTCGTGCGCTGGTCGGCAGGGTCGAAGGTACGAACGCTCTCGATCTCGTCGCCGAAGAAGTCGAGCCGAAGCGCCTGCGGCTCGCCGGACGGATACAGATCGACCAGTCCACCGCGGACGGCGAATTCACCAGCATCGGCAACGGTTTCCACTCGAACGTAGCCATTGGCTTGCAACAGCGTGGCAAGCCGGTCGCGCCCGATCCGCTCCTTCGGCGCAAGCCGCGCGACGAGCTGGCGGATACGGAACGGGGTGAGCGTGCGCTGGGCGACCGCGTTGACCGTCGTCACCAGCAATTGCGGCCCGCCCGGCTTCTGCTGGAGCCGGTGCAGCGTCGCCATCCGCTCCGCCATCACCCGCAGCGTCGGGGAGGCGCGGTCGTACGGCAGGCAATCCCACGCCGGGAAGGTCAGCACCTCGAGTTCGGGTGCGAACGTCTGCGCGGTCGACGCAATCGCGCGCATCGCGGCCTCGTCCGGCGCGACGAACACCGCGCGGGCCTTGGCAGCGCGCGAAAGGTCGGCGAGCAGCCACGGCTCGAACCCGGTCGGCACGCCCGCCAGCGTCAGCGGGGTCTTGGCGGTGAGGATCGTCTGAAGGTTGGGCATGGTCTGGTTTGGTATCCGTCACCCCGATCCGTTCGGGGGCCACCGAACGACGCAAAACGCTGTCCAAGTGAAGTAAATTGACCCCGAAACGTGTTCGGAGCGACGCAAATCAGCGTGCGATCGGCACGTAATTGAGCTGTTTGAGCGCCTCGACGATCGACCCGGCATAGCGTTCCGGCGCAGGCTCCATACCGATCGCCCACGCCATGATGTCGACGTCCTGTTCCTCGATCAGCTCCTCGAACAGCGCGATCTCGGCGTCGTCCCAGCGTGCGTGCGCGGAATCGAAGAACCCGCCGATCAGCAGGTCGGCTTCCTTGGTGCCACGGTGGTGACTACGGAAATGCAGGCGCTTCAAGCGGATATCTCGGTCCATGCGGATCCCAACGACAATTGCCCGACACCCGCGCGCAGGTGCTGGCGGCGGGGATCGGGGAGGGGTAAGAGCGCTTCAGATAGACATGCGACCCGACATCCTCAATCCATTGTTCGCCGAAGTTACGGCATTGAAGGGCATCGGCCCCGCGCTGGCCAAGCCGCTGGACCGCCTCGGCCTCGCGCGCGTGGTCGACGTCGCCTTCCACCTGCCGACCGGCTGGGTCGATCGCCTCCCGCGCGACGAGCTCGACATGGCGGACTCGGGGCGGATCATCGTCATCACGCTGACCGCCGTTTCCTACCGTTCGAGCAACGGACGCGGGCCGACGCGGGTGCAGGCGACTGATGCAAAGGGCAATTATGTCAGTCTGGTGTACTTTGGCGGCCACCCCGGCTGGGCGAAGAAGCTCGCGCCACTAGGGGAGCCGCGCCGCGTGTCGGGCAAGCTCGAGCATTATGGGCAGGACCTGCAGATGGTCCACCCGGACTATGTCCTGCCGCTCGACGAGGCCGGGGAAATGGCCGAGCGCGAGGCGATCTATCCTTTGTCGGAAGGAATTTCATCTCGGCGAATGAGCCAGTTGGCCGCGCAGTCGGTCGATCGCGCGCCCGCGCTGCCCGAATGGATCGAGCCCGGGCTGCTCGCGAAGAACGAATGGCCCGCATGGCGCGACGCGCTGGCGCGGATCCACGCCGACCCGGCGGATGCCAAAGCGCGCGAACGGCTCGCCTATGACGAACTGTTCGCCAACCAGCTCGCGC
>Ga0160428_1001831_pt1 | contig 14554 bp, 13 predicted proteins | sample SolpanmetagenomM_FD_108198 | JGI IMG/M metagenome (GOLD analysis project Ga0160428, IMG submission 108198) | Solar panel surface microbial communities from Lawrence Berkeley National Laboratory, California, USA - M | ecosystem: Engineered > Built environment > Solar panel > Unclassified ... | reverse complement strand
TCGACGCGGCCGTCCGCGAGCCGCAGGCGGTTGACGCGGCGCCCGAGAATGTCGGTCCAATACACCGCCTGTTCGCGCTCGGACCATAACAGCCCCTCGCCCAGCACGTCGCGCCGATCGCGCGGGATGACGCGCGGCGCGATCAATGGCTGTCCCGCGGCAGTCCCTGCTGCGCGATCCGCTGATATTTGACCGCCGGCTCGAGTACCGCGCCGGTATCAAACTGACCGACGATACCACGCTGGATTTCCTGCCAAGGCGTTTGCGACGGCGGGGCGAGCGTCTGTTCGACAGTTGCGAGCGCTTGCCGGCGGCGCGTCATCTCCGCCTCGGAAACGAGCAGATCGACGCGCCGCATCTTGAGATCGATCCGGATCCGATCGCCGGTCTCAGCCACCGCAAGCCCTCCGCCGACCGCAGCTTCTGGCGACGCATTGAGGATCGACGGAGATCCGCTCGTCCCCGATTGCCGCCCGTCTCCGATGCACGGCAGCGCGTGGACGCCGGCGCGGATCAGCGCGGCGGACGGCCGCATGTTGACCACCTCGGCGCCGCCGGGATAGCCGACCGGCCCTGCCCCGCGCATGATCAGCACGGTGTTTTGGTCTAGCTCAAGTGTCGGATCGTCGATCCGGTGATGATAATCCTCGGGCCCGTCGAACACGACGACCCGTCCTTCGAACGCCTCGGGGTCCGCCGGATTGCGCAGATAGCGGTCGCGGAACGCCTCGGAGATGACGCTGAGCTTCATCACCGCGCCGTCGAACAGATTGCCGCCGAACACCGATAGCCCCGCGGCCGGCTTGAGCGGGTCGGCAAGCGTCCGGATGACGTCGACGTCCACAGTCGCCTTGCCGCCTACATTTTCGGAAACGCTTTTGCCGTTGCACGTCACGGCGTCGCCGTCGATCTCGCCCGCGGCGAGCAACATCCCCATGACAGCGGGCACGCCGCCGGCGCGATAATAATCCTCGCCGAGATATTGGCCCGCCGGCTGCAGGTTGACGATCAACGGCACGTCCGCCCCCACCTCCTCCCAGTCCGCCAGGGTCAGCTCGACGCCAATGTGGCGCGCGATCGCGTTGAGGTGGATCGGCGCGTTGGTCGATCCGCCGATCGCCGAATTGACCTTGATCGCGTTGAGGAACGCGGGGCGGGTGAGGATGTCGCTGGGCTTGCGGTCCGCATGGACCATCTCGACGATCTGCCGCCCGGTCTCCCAGGCGCATTGCTGCCGATCGCGGTACGGCGCCGGGATCGCCGCCGAGCCGGGCAAGGACATGCCCAGCGCCTCGGTCAGCGAATTCATCGTCGTCGCGGTGCCCATCGTGTTGCAGAAGCCGGTCGACGGCGCCGACGAAGCGACGAGCTCGATGAAGCCCTTATAGTCGATCTCGCCCGCCGCGAGCAGCTCGCGCGCTTTCCACACGATCGTGCCCGACCCGGTGCGCTCGCCATTGTGCCAGCCATTGAGCATCGGCCCGACCGACAGCGCAATCGCGGGGATATTGACCGTCGCCGCCGCCATCAGCGCGGCGGGCGTGGTCTTGTCGCACCCGATCGTCAGCACGACGCCGTCGAGCGGATAGCCGAACAACACTTCGACCAGCGACAGATAGGCGAGGTTGCGGTCGAGCCCGGCGGTCGGGCGCTTGCCCGTCTCCTGCAGCGGATGCGTCGGAAATTCGATTGGAATGCCGCCCGCATCGCGAATGCCGTCGCGGACGCGCTCGGCGAGCACCAGATGGTGGCGGTTGCACGGCACGAGATCGGACCCCGACTGCGCGATGCCGATGATCGGCCGGTTCGACTGGAGCTCTTCCAGGCTCAGCCCGTAATTGAGATAGCGCTCGATATAGAGCGCGGTCATGTCGGGATTGGCGGTGTTGTCGAACCAGGCGCGCGACCGCAACTTCACCATGCCGTCGTCGCTCACTTTACGACGCTCCCGCGCCGCGCGGTTGAATAGCCGACCATCTTCGCCTCCCCAAGCTACACCTGCGTGCCGAGCGCGCGGCAACGCTTTTGCGATTGATAGCCCAGCGACCTATCGATAGAAAGCCGATTTATCGGATAAAAGAAAAATCGCGGAGAGAGAGATGATGCGGCTGCAGAGCAAATCCCGCGAAACCGGTTCATAAGATGACGCCTCTTCGAGCAGAGCCGTGGCGACTCGGTATTGTCGGCGTAGGCAAGATCGCGCGCGACCAGCATCTCCCGGCGATCGCCGCTTCCGATGACTTCGTCCTGGTCGCCGCCGCGAGCCGCCATGCCGCGCTCGACGACCAGCTCAATTTCGCAAGCATGGAAGCGATGCTCGCCGACGGCCCCCCGCTCGATGTGGTGTCGATCTGCACGCCGCCCCATGGTCGTGATCGTATCGCCCGCGCGGCGATCGCGGCAGGCAAGCATGTGATGATCGAAAAGCCACCCGGCGCGACAGTGAGCGAGGTCGCTGCGTTGCGCAGGTTCGCCGCCGAACGGGGGGTGACCCTCTTTGCCAGCTGGCATTCGCGCGAAGCCACAGGCGTGGATGCGGCCCGCGACTGGCTCGCACGGCGCACCGTGACACACGTCGCGATCCACTGGCGCGAAGACGTTCGCGTCTGGCATCCCGGGCAGGACTGGATCCTCGCGGCAGGCGGCTTCGGCGTGTTCGATCCCGGTATCAACGCCGTGTCGATCGCGACCGCGATTCTCCCGCACGATCTCATCGTCGAGAGCGGCACAATCTTCGTCCCCGCCAATCGCGCGTCCCCGATAGCCGCGCAGATCGCGCTGCGCTTGACCAACGACGCGCCGGTGCTGCTCGATCTCGATTTCCTCCAAACGGGCACACAAAGCTGGACCATCACGGTCGAGACGACCGGCGGTACGCTTCACCTCACCGAAGGCGGCAAGCGCCTCTTCATCGATAACGCCGAGATAGCCCTCGGCGCCGACGCTGGCGAATATCCGCGCCTCTACGACCGCTTCGCCGCGCTTGTCAGCGCCGGCCAAAGCGACGTCGATCTACGTCCGCTGCAACTTATCGCGGACGCCTTTCTCGTATCGCGCCAAGAGCGCGCCCAGCCGTTCGATTTCTGACGAACACGCTAGACATGACGCATATAATCGTATTTGTATGATTTAAAGATAGAAGAGGTAGTTGGAGCGATGCCGGTGGTTCGATCGATCGTGCGCGCCGGGTTAGGCGTAGGTCTGGCCTTGGCCGCAGTTTCCGGCAGCGGGGTGGGCGCCCAGGTCGCTCCCGGCGGGCCGGTCACGCCGTATGTCGATCCGGCGAAGGCCTATCTCTTTCTCCACATGACCAAGGAACACTACGGCGTCCTGTATTATTCGGTCAGCCTCGACGGGCTGCACTGGCGGCAGGTCAATGCCGGCAAGCCCGTCTCGGCCGAGTATCACGGCCATGCCTCGGTGGCACGAGGCGGCGACGGGCGCTATTATCTCGTCGGCAACAGGGGCGACGATGATCCCCTGATCCGCTTCTGGGTATCGGACAATCTGGTGCGCTGGACGCCTTATGGCACCTATCAACCGGACTTGCAGGCGGTCCCCGGCTATCCGCATCCGCTTCGGCGGATCGGAGCACCGAAGCTGTTCTTCGACAAGCCGTCGGGCCAGTTCCTGCTGACCTGGCACACGCCGAGCCTCGAGGGCTCAAAGGAAGATCCCGAACGCTATTGGGGCAGCCAGCGTACGCTGTACGTCCAGTCGAAGGACCTCAAGACTTTCGCCGCCCCGCCACGCCGGCTTTTCGCCTGGAACATGGCGACGATCGACACGATCATCACGCCGAACGACGATGCCAAGGGCGGCTATTGCGCGATCATCAAGGACGAACGCTACCCGTCCTACGCATGGACCACCGGCAAGACGGTACGAATGAGCTGCGCAGCAAAGCTGCTCGGCCCTTATCCGCTTCCCGGGCCCCCGCTCAGCCCCAATTTCCGCGAGGCACCGACGCTGATCCGCGCGCCGAGCGGCAAGGAGTGGATGCTGTATTACGAGCAATATGCCGGGACCAGCTACGGCCTGTCGATGGCACCCAAACTCGCCGGGCCGTGGTTCCAGGTGTCGGGCAATAGCGGCGTACCCGAATGGAATCGTTACGAGATGCCCGCCGGGCTGCGCCACGGATCGATGATCGGCATCTCGCGCGCGCAATATGACGCGATCGTCGCCGCGTTCCCGGACAAATGAGCGTGGCTCGGATCCGCCTGCTCGCGCTGCTGGGCATCGCCGGGCTGGCGGCGCTGGCTCCGCCCACGACGGCCGCCATGGCCCGCGGCGCCGCAGCGGAGATCACCAATTCGCTGCTGCCCTCGGGACCCGATCCGTGGATTGTCCGGCAGGGCAAGACCTATTTCTACATGAACACGCTCGGCGACCGCTTGGCGATCCGCAAGACCAAGAACCTTGCGCGGTTGGTAGACGCGCCGGAGGTCACCGTGTGGACGCCGCCCAAGACCGGCCCGAACGCGCAATCGATCTGGGCGCCCGAACTGCACCGGATCGACGGCGCTTGGTACATATATTATACCGCCGCCGAGGACGGGCATGACGACGATGCGCATCGCGGCATCTTTGTTCTGGAGAATAGCGACGCGGACCCGACGCGCGGGACATGGATCGACCGTGGCCGCCTGAAGACCGCACACACCGGCATCGATGGCACCACCTTCAGCAAAGGCGGCAAACGCTATTTCGTCTATTCGCCCTATGTCGGGCCTGACAGCGACCTCGCGATCGTCGAAATGGCCAATCCGTGGACGTTGGTCGGGGCGGAAAGCATCATCGCGCGCCCCGACCGCGACTGGGAGCGCCGCGGAGGACGGCAGATCCTCGAGGGACCCGAATTTCTTGCCGGGCCGAAAGGCGATCTGTTCCTGAGCTACTCCGCCAGCGCTTGCTGGTCGGACGATTACGCGATCGGCTTGCTCAGTGCCCCGAGCGCGAGCGATCCGCTCGATCCCGCGGTCTGGCGCAAGGCGCCCCGCCCGGTGGTGGCAAAGGCCCCTGCCGCGGGGATCTACGCGCCGGGCCATAACGGCTTCTTCACCGCCGCCGGCGGACGTGAGACCTGGATCGTCTATCATGCCAACGCGGCGCCCGACATGAAGTGCACGGCGAAACGCGCGCCCCGGATCCAACGCATCAGTTGGTCTGCGCAAGGAACGCCAATCTTCGCCCCGCCCCGCTGAGCTGGTGGTTCTTTCCACCGTGTTGCTCCTGTAGGCGAGCCCGTAGATCATCGTTACGATCACGGGCCTATAACTTCTCCCCGTTTTGGATCAGATTACAACACGCACGAAGCCGCTTCTCGGCAGCGGTGTTGGCGTTAAGGTTGATCCAGGGCTGCGAGGACCCAAACCCCGCCATTCCCGGCGCTTATTCGCCTCCCCAACTTCCGACGTTCATTCAGCTTCGATACTGCGCGGCGTCGACCTTCGACCACGCGTGCGTCCTGGTCGTCGCCGCGCGGATGCGGTGAACGAGTTGATCAACCAAAGGTGTTGATCAATCACGAGACATCCGAACGACCCACGCGTTATTGGGTAGGATGGTATCGAGCGCGCCCGAAAGTTCGCGCAGCAGCGGTTTTCGAGCGTGCACTCGGGCATTGTTCGGCAAGCTCGGAACGGTGCGCACAGTTGAGCGGTTTGCAGATCACCAGAGGGCAATCTTGTCCAAGGTACGAAAAAGGATCGCGCGCCATGGCTGCTCCGGAAGATCTCATGGAAATCTACACCGACGAGCTGAAGGATCTCTGGTCCGCCAATGACCAGATGAAGAAGGTGCTGAAGAAGATCACCACGAAGGCCAGCGACGCGGCGCTGAAAGAGATGCTGACCAACTCCCAAGCCGGCATCGAAAAGCACACCGACGTGTTGAAGGAATTGATCGCCGCGAACGATGAGAAGGTCTCGAAGGAGCACTGCAAGGGCATGGAAGGCCTGGTGGCCGAGGCGACCAAGCACGTGCTCGAAGAAGGACCCGACAAGGGTCCGTTGCTCGACGTCATGATCATCGCCCAATATCAGCGGATGACGCACTACGGTATCGCCGGCTTCGGCACCGCGGCGGCCTATGCAGAGGCGCTCGGCCTCAAGGCCGATACCAAAAAGCTTAAGGACGCCACCAAGGACATCTATGGCGGCGACGAATATATGACCAAGCTTGCGGAAACCAGCGTCAACCTGCAGGCGGAAGACGCCTGATGCCACGCCCGCCGGCTTCGGCCGGCGGGCGCCTTACCCATGCAGCGCCCGGCGCTTCGGCCGGTTGAGCGCGGGCAGGATCGACCCAATTCCCGCCATTCACGGCGCCTAATCGCCTCCCCAACTTCCGACGTTCATTCCTCTGAGCGTCATTGTTCTGCGGCGCCGCTGGAACGGCGAGGATTAGAACATTCCGGCCCTTCAGGCCGTCTGCTCTGAAGAACAGATTTGGCTAAATGCCGTCATGATTTGCCCGCCCTGCGAGACGGTCGATCAACTTTTCGTGATAGTGAGTGCCGATTTCGAGGGGGGGGCTCACCCTGGTCGGCTCCCTACGTTCGCAGCGTTCCCAACGCTTCCGCGTATTTTAACCCCGACTACATTGCGTTGCCGATCGCCGATCGCCCCGAAAGGCATGCCCCGACATCCGTCTGAACCACATTGTAAAAGGCGAACGTCGCGAACAACGCACCGACGACAGCCACGATTGCTATGATCGTGAGAATGACCCGGTGCCAGCACACCCGCCAGCCGAGAGACGTGAAGACGTCGTCGAATTGTTCCGATATAGCGGCGTAATCGCTCTTCAGCTTGGAATTCTGGCGCGAAATCTCTGCGGAGAGCACGTCTAGGGTGAGCCATTGGTTGATCACCCCGAACATCAGTAACCCGACGAAGATCCACGCGCCCGCCAGCACAGCAACGTCGGTCCAGAGTTCCAGGCTGCAGGCCCTGGCGACCTTCAGTTGTGACGCGACGACCACGCTCGCCACGGGCAAGCCGAGCAGTTGGGCCTGTATGTCAACGATAGTCTTGTGGATCTTGGTGGCAAAATCGATTCGGGCATCTTCCAGCTGACTGCGGATCTTCGCGTAAGAGAAGCTCGACGCGAACAGGCGATAGCCGTCCTGCAACGCCTTGAGGACCGCGTTGAGATTGGCCACGAGATGGGAAAAGCGCAACCTCTGCGGCTGCGCCCGCGCTATGTCCAAGAGCGCCCCGCCCAGGATCTCGAGCTTCTGTTCCCGGTGTTCGTCTTCGCCGAATAGAGCAAGCAGGGCGTCAGCCTTGTCGATGGCCATCTTCGTCAGCTCGCGCACGCCATAGGTCACGGGCACAACGAACTTGCCGTCCTTAATGAACACGAGCTCGGCGCGCGTCTCGTCGAAGTAGGATGCCGCCTCGCCGAACAAAGCCACCAACTTAAGCATCGTCCGATAGCGAGCTATAAGATCCGGAACGGGTGCGTCCGCTCGGGCAAAGTCGACATCTTTGACGTAGTAGGCCTGCGGCTCGGCGATGCAAACCCTGGGCCCCTTCAGCAGATCGTCCGTCGTGCGGGCGAACAGGCCGAGGCCGACGCGTGGTGCATCGATGCGCACAAGCACCTCGGCACCGGGCGCCACTTCGTTCCGCTCGGATCGTAGCACTATGCCAGTCTCCGCGCCCTCCTCGGGGTCGCCGTCAATCCGAAGAAGCAGTTGCGCCATCGCAGCATCGCCCACCACGAAGTGACCGTCCCGCCCGGGTCCATCGAATGTTGCAGCCCGATAGACCGGAATGAGATCGCCGAATCTAGGCCTCGGCATCGAGACCGAACTCTTGGCGCAGGCGCGCCACAAGTTGCTCAGGCAGATTGCGGATCACGAGCGTCTCATCGTCCCCGTTGAAGGTGATCGCCTCGCTGGTGATGGCGTTACGGTCGAACTCGATCGTCCAGTCGTCGGTCCGCGCCTTGAACCGCACGAGCGTGGTCAGCACGGACGCATTAGGCACGAAGCCGTCGGTCACGTTCCGCTCCGGATCGTTGAGACGCTCCAGCAAATCATCCGGCGCGTCTGGCACGAGTTCGTTGGCCAGTGCTGTGAAGTCGAGTTCGGTCCGAGCGCGGGCCGACCGCTCGCAGATCGAACGCGCCCGACGCATGAAGTCCTCGCGCTGCTCGCCGGTTAGGCCCCGGCCGTCGGCAAAATCCCGGAAGATATCGACGAGGCCTTGCGTGTCGGCCTTTTCGAGAACCGTCTCCTCGCACCCGATCACCTCCTTGAAATACTCGGCCACGTTTCCGCGCCCCTTAAGGAAGCCAATGTAGCGCGCTTCGCCTGCTTGCCATCCCGAGATGCCGATCCGGCCGGCAAAGCGGAAACCCTCCATGTCGATGTGAGGCGCTTCGCGCATATCGAGATCCTGGGTGAGCCGGGCGCCCCACTTCTCGTTGACGATGGCGACGAGCAGGAACTGGCGCCCTTCAGTCTCAAAATGAGCGAACAGAACGTGTCCACCGCCGGCATTCGGTCGGGTCCTGGCTCGCACGTCGAGCGTCGTCATCATGTCGCGGGTAAGCGCAGCGAACGCTTCCGCCGTCGCGCCCTCGTTCGTGTAGGTTTGGATGAAGGTTTGCGTCGGAAACTGCGCGGCGTCTGCAGCGAAGCGTCCATGAGCTTTAGAACTTCGCCTGCGATAGAGTTCGTGCAGATCGTCAACGACCTTCTGCGTAAGACCGTTCACAGGAAGCGGCTCCCCGCGCAGCCGGACTTCGAACCCGCCTTCGATCCTGCGATGTTCATGAACCGTGAGATTGATGATGTCGTTCGCCAAGAGCCCCGTCCCCCAAAAACTAGTAGCATCTTCTGCCAGAGCAACGCAGACGTCGTCTAGCCGTTCGCTTTCTGTTTCTTTTGCACGGATCGGGGCAGCGCTCACCGCCGAGCACCACGCCGATCGACGTTTCTAGGGACGAAGCAGTCGTTCGCGGCGGCACGGCGAGCGACGGCCTCCGGTAGGAACTGCCATAGTCGGTTGGGGACTGCTTGAGTTGGTCGACTCCCGCCGGCAGGTCGCCGCCACGAGGACCCATTCTCGGTCATTCATGGCGACCCGCTCGCTGCCCGATTCAGGCCGTTTGTTCACCTTGAACGTATGGACTTGAAGCGGTTGAAGTTGGGTTTTCAGCTGATTGCATAAAGCCGAAGCGAATTCAGGTGGTCAGGCATTTGCAACAGCTCTGCTCGATTTTCTCTTTGGCACCGCTGTAGTTGAAGGGCGATATCGCAGGATGAAATGCCGAATAGGTCGCCTACTGATCCTGCCGCTGCTGCTCGCCGGTGCGTCCGGCCGCGGGGATGCGCAGAGAGCAGGTATTTGGGAAGCGCAGGCCGTTGTTGACGGGACGCCGCTCGGCTCTCCCGTCAGAGAATGCCATCTAGCCGGCGCGCAACTTGCCATCATGCAAACATGGCCTGCGGGTTGTGTCGCAAAGCCTCTGCAACACACGACGTCAGGCATCACTAGCGAGGCAAAATGTGACAACACCAGAACCGGTCCATCGCTGCTTCTGCGGCAGGAGCTGACAGGCGACTTGGACCGACGCTATCGGATCGTGACATCGAGCCGGATCGATGGAACTGCAACAACCCAGCCAACGCATCGCTCGACCGTGGCATTGCGGTATCTTGGACCGTGCGCCGGTCGAGAAAGCACGGTTTCTGAATCGGATGCGGCTAGTCAGCGCAGGCCGGCGCGAGAGCCGCTGTCAATCGTGATTGCCCGGATCATCCTACCTCTCATCCTAATATTAGGCTTCATTTCGGCGACAGGCTGGTTCTTCCGCCGGCGCTGGCGAGATCGACGGGAGCAGTCGACCGTCAAGAACATCGTACTCGGTGAAGCTGGCGAGGCCACGATCCCCGTCTTGGTCACCTTCACGGGGGTTCGAGGTCTGCCATGGTGGTACAGCATCGCCATGAACAACGCCGCACCGCTTCTGGTCATCGAGCCTGACGGACTACGCTTCCGCGTCATCCGTCGGCAGCATCGCTCCTTTGCCGAGATCGCGTGCGTGGATGTCCACCAAGCCTGGCGCACAGTGAACCTCGACTTCACCTTCCACGGGTCGGCATTTACTTTCGCTGCCAACGTCGGCACGGTCGCGCTGGCTGCGCATGTTATCGCTTCGCTGCCGTCAGGCGTTCCCCTCTCGCCAAGCGCACAGGCGCTGGAGTCGGCCACGTTATGAACGCGATCGCGATCTACATGTTGAGCGGTACGGTGCTGAGTAGCATCATTGCCGCGGCAAAAGACCGCTCCATCGTCTTCTGGGCGGTGTTCGGGATCGTCGCCGGCCCGATCGCCGTCGCGGTCGTCGTGTGGCTGCCGTCCCGTCGGCCCGTTGCCCCGCCCCGGCGTCCGCCTTATGCGATGCGCTCTATTGCTGACGAGATCGACGCGCTAGACGACATGCGCCAGCGCGGAATGATAACAGACCTTGAGTTCGCTCAGGGCAAGGCGCAGATCCTGGCATGGCCGGTTACGTCGCAGATCCCACCCGCACTCTCGCCGCAGCGCGTAATCGCGGACGGCAGGCGCACTTGGGCAAGCTATCAGCCAGCCACACGGGCGGCCTTTACGAACCTGGCACGCCGTCATTGTCTCGATATCCACTGGCGTGACGACCTACCGTTCGAGGTGGTTGCCACCTATCCGGTGCAGCTAGGCCTCTCGCTGGCGTTCACGATGGCGCTGGAGAAGGGCGCGGTCCACTGTTGGGGCGAGGGGTGGGATCTTGAAAGCGCCGAGATCGGACGACCCGACAAGGGCATACCCGGCGACGTCGATCAGGCGCTTGACGCCTTGGTCGAAGGGACGGGTCGCATCGTCATTCGGACGGCCTACGGCACCCAAACTCCGTTTCATATCTCTCTCCAAATGTTGAGGAACGATCGATGGCGTACGGTCCGACGCCGCTTTCATCTGCCATGGCCGCCACTGTGGCAGCGGCGGATACTAATGAACGATCAGGCTGATAAGTTGACCGACGTTGCGTAGAGACACGGAAACTTTTCAAGGCGACATGGTGGATGAACGACGACAAAGCCGAGGCTGCTGAGACCTCGATGACGCCGGCGAACTATGCCGCAGCGGCCCATCCGCGTAGACCTTGGTGGAAACCACATCGTCGAACATGGATCATTTTTTTAGTCGCCATAGGCAGCATTGCCCTCTTCGGAGCGTTCAACTTCGGTGGACGGGACAGTAGCGGCGATGCGGCAGGGCAAGGCCTCGCAAGCGCATTCGAGGCTCTCTTTTTCATCGTTGGCGCATTCGTCATTGGTGGAGTGGCACTGATCATATGGCTGTCTCGCTACGTCCGCATACCAACGATCGTCATGGGAATCTTCGGGCTGGTAGCGTTGTCAGTTCTAGTCCTGATTTGGTGATCATACTTGTCGGTTGGGTAGCGGCCGTTGAGACCCACAAGACGACATCCAGCGGTAGTTGTACGCTCCTCAACTTCGGACATCCGTTCATGTCCGTTCGACTTTTGGACGAGCTGCCGTAGAATGAGAAGAAGTGGGACGAAGCCGTCGTTCGCAGCTCAGGCAGCGAACGTCGGCTTTCGGCTGAATCGGACAAGAGAGGCGCGTCGGACATCGAACGGGGAACGACTAGGATTGGCCGTCAGCGCAATGCCCGGTTTGAAGTGACAACACTACGACAGCAGCCGTCCTTTACCTCGCCGGAGCGCTGCCCTCTGGAGGCAGAGGCTACTGGTTCGAATTAGTCGGGTGCACCATCATTGAAGCCCTTACAGTGGCTCGGCCCGGTCCGTATTGGATAAGTACGGAAAACGGAATTTGGCGCCGGACTCAATCTCCAATTTTCTATCCGAGGTTATGCGTTTCTGCCTTCAGCAAGCGCAATACGAACCGCCTCAGTAGCGTTTCGCGCAGAGAGTTTTAAGAGGACCCGGCTGCGATGAACCTGCACGGTGCGCGGGCTGATGCGCAGGATGCGCGCGATTGCCTTGCTTGTTTCACCGGCTATCATCTGTTCGAGAACTTCACGCTCGCGCACCGTCAGTAAATAGGTTTCGGCGGCGGCTATGGCTGCTTCGCTACGGCCTGGTGCTTGCACTATCGCAGAACGAATTGCGGTGATCAGGGCATCGCGGGCTGCAGATTCTGCATCTGACTCGAACAGGTCGGGGCCGGAGGCATGCATCGATGCCGAAAAGAACTCGTCCGCGGTCAGCACGATGACCGCCAGCGACGGCTCAAAAATGAGGCATGTCGACTGCGATCCGGGGAAGCTTGGGTCTGTTGCTCGTCGCCCCTGGCCGCCACCCGGTGAGTCTATTGTCCCACCGTTGGCTCCTGCCAACGAACCCCGTCGTGGGTTGGCACCGGTGGCACTGGTTTTCGTCAGTGTCAGCAGCGCCCTTACCGCGTTCGCGACGTTTCGCTGTTGACGCAGAACGACAACGACGAACTCATCGCTGACGGTGGACTTGATCATCCCCGCACGATCGCTCGCGCAACCGAACGAACCTCTGGCGCGAAACGGGTCAGCCGACACAACGTTTTCGAACGACGCTTGCCTGGCAGGATCCTATCAGCGACAACGATCCAGCGACCGACGTAGAGCGGGCGTAACATGACTATCTCTCCTCCCATCTCAACGGAAAACCGGATGTCCCCAACGGCTGTATTCAAATCGCGGACCGGTTCCATCAGACTCGATGGCTTACGCAAAAGTGCCTAGTTATTAGCGCGCATTTCGTCGCAGTCCGAAGCAGATTATGCCCACTGACAAAGCCGTAACGGTCCTAATGTCTCAGAGATAGACAGCCATTGGTTGCACTCCGGGTCATTTTTATCAGGGGGGAATGCAACGATGCTCGCTTGCGATACGCTCAGTCCGTCATCCAGAGAACCGATCCTGAACTGGCTGGAGCGAGACAGTTGCGCACGCATGATCGTCGATGACGACCTCGTAGTGAATTGGATCAATGCCGCAGCCGACGAGATCCTGTGGCATACCAAAGCGATCCGGATTACGAACGGCAAGTTGCGGATATCCAAGCGTGAGATCTGTGATCCGTTCCTGCAATTCGTCCGGGGGTCGGGTGACGGCATCGTGCCATTCTGTCTGCATGTTAGTTTTGGCGAACATCTGCTCCTTACTGCGCAGCGCTTGCTTGGCACGTCCTTGCAGCATCTCACCGGACTGACCCTGCGGCGAACAACCCGTCGTTATCTTCTATACGGCAATGCGTTGGAAACCGCGTTCCGCTTGACCTCGACCGAGCGCAGGGTGCTCGAATCGTTGTTCCTAGGGGAAACTGCGGACGAGGTGGGGGATCGTTTGCATATGTCCGTCGGTACGGTGCGGACGCATATCCGCCACATCTACAACAAGGTCGACGTGAACTCGCGCGAGGCGATGTTCTCGAAGCTCCTTCCCTACATCTGCTATCCATGAAAAGGATGGCAGTCAGAGCGCGCTGAGGACGATCGTCAGCGTGTCGCTGTACTTGCCAGCGAGATGCTGACCGAGCGTGCCAAGCGAAATGTCCAGCGGGAGCGACGTACCAGCCAACGTCCGTGGCGGATCGACGATCCTTTCCCAATGCTGTGTCAGGTCGACCGGAACGCCGCTTAGCGCAGCGGAATAGGCGATGCTGTCCATTCCTCGCAGGTCGCCTTCCGGCAGCAACCGCCCGGCGTTGGCTGAATCAATCGTGAGCCGCGCGATCGTATCGGCGCGGATCTGAAGGAAGACGCGACGAGTGGCATTACTGGCCAGCACGCCAAAATCGACCTGCGCAATGCCTTGCCCCTGCCCAAACGTTGCGATCGCACCGACGATATTCATTTGCGCCCGCGGGACCACAGCCAGCACGACAGAGACCAGCATCGGCGCGACCGTGGTGGCCAGCGCGCCGACATCGCGTAGTTCCAGCGTTAGAGGCGTGACGTGCTCGCCAGCGGAGGCGACCGCATCCTGTGTGACGATCGCCTGGATCGCTAGGCGGGTCCGTGTGCCGGGCTGCAGGCTTGCGCGCCACGTACCGGGCACCGCAGTCGGGACCAGAGTGGCATCGCCTGTGCTGGCAATGAAGCCGACCTGCACGCCGGAACTGCCGATCGTTGTGCTCGACACGGCGGTGCGGGTTTGATCCAGCAGGACGAATTCGACTTCACAAGCGGCGTTTGCACGGCTTTCCACCTCGAACGTGATCCGCTCGAGCGGACGAGTGAACGCAAAAGGGTCGTAGTCGAGCCGGGCCATGGAGGCGGTTGGGATCAGCGCAGCGTTGCACGTCGCGGCAAAACCGGCATTCGGCACCGTAAGCGTGAGCGCCACGGCGACGCGTTTAACGAACGATGAGCTTGCCGACATCGACCATCCCCTGTGTACCCTTGCGAATCTGGAACGCGGCGACTGCTTTTCCGTCGACCAGCAGCCGATAGCTGCCCGGCGCGAGCCGGTCGGCGACGAACCTTCCGCCACGATTGGTGAAGAAGCTGCGCTCCTTCCAGGTCTTGCGC